>Ga0065711_1001180_pt1 | contig 47021 bp, 23 predicted proteins | sample Hoacrofraction12_FD_59098 | JGI IMG/M metagenome (GOLD analysis project Ga0065711, IMG submission 59098) | Hoatzin crop microbial communities from Cojedes, Venezuela - Epithelial fraction 12 v2 (version 2) | ecosystem: Host-associated > Birds > Digestive system > Esophagus > Crop | place...
TAATATAATATAATATAATATAATATAATATAATATAATATAATATAATATAATATAATATAATATAATATAATATAATATAATATAATATAATATATTGGTAGCCTTTCTGGGGAAAGGTTTCTGGCTCCAAATCTGGTGCTGAGTTTGACACCCAGCCCACAAGAAGAGTAAATCAACCAAGAGGTAATTCAGCACTGTCCACAGGCTTCATACAAATGCTCTTGCTCTTGATTTGTAGCTGATGTTTAGAGATGGCGAACAAACTAAGTTATTCATCAGGCAGTGGTGGAGAAAAAGTGAAAGGAAAAATCCTTGCTTGTCCATTCAGGTAGTGAGAAGAAACCATGAAGCATGGAATTAGCATATAGCAGGAGACAACTGCCATACCTTCTGCCAGTATCATTTTTCTCATCAAAAAAACCTTGTTGTTTTGACTGTGACCATACTTGGTTGGCCTTTTGTTACATTCTCATCTGCTTCTGGTTATCCAGTCATTAGCCATCAAACTCTGCTGTCATGAGCCAGTACCATGCAATTTTTTGGTTCACTGTGGGTCAAGGATAACAAATATTTTTGATTGCATCTTATGTTCTTCATGTCTTGGAAGGGGGAAAAAAGAACAGTTAATCTCTTTAATTTTACTGATCATCATCAGGAGTTCTGGATGGGTAATTTTGTGTCGTTATTCTGTCCCCGTCTCATAAAGTTTCATTTACTACCTTTTTAAACAAATGATGACTCCAAATCTATTTGTCATACAATAGCTCTCAAACATGCCAAACAATAACTATTACTATTCTTGGCTTGTTTTGTCCAAATGGCATTTGCAGACATTATTCCTACCCTCTCCTTGATATGACTTGAATAGAAACCTTTAAACAAATAAAACAAAACCCAGAGCAAATCTCAAAAACAATAAACCAACATCCAAGCCCTGGAAAACAATCACAAAAACAGTGGCTGTTACTATTGTAAGTGGGGAAATCCATTTATGAGATGTCAATATTCTTCTCCTTTCAATTGCTTCAAAAAGATTCATATGTGCACAATCTTAAGGTTGATTTCATTGGCTTTCTCAAAAAGAAACAGAAATTAGGTAGCTGAAAGAGGACTTCAACCCCAAATTCTTCTTGTACGTAAACACACAAATACACGCACGCACATACAAATACGCTCACACATATAAACACACACACACAGAGTGATCAATATCAATTTTCAAATGTACTATTGATTTCAGTAGCCCTTAATTTCAAGAGAAACAACAGTTTCTTTTGTAATTTCCATGCTGGTGATATAACTGCCATCATTGCTGACCTGTATGTTGTCAAATAATATTGATTGGGTATGAAATGAAGCAAGAAGGGGCTGGCAGTAAGGCGCATGATGGGAGGGAAGAAGGGTACAGGTGCCTTCTCACTAACCAGAGGAAGAAATAAAAGGGATGCAACAACGTTATAGGTCAAGCAGCTGAGAGGGCTGGGTCCTCAGGCTGGGCTCTCATCTCCCTGGGAAACTTTGCACCCCTGCACGAGCTGTTCTTCCTTCCTCTGCCTCTGTCCCCTACTCTCCCATGGTGGTTTCTCCTATCTATTCAGACTGTAAACTCCCGCAAGGAGATTTTCAGCTTGAATTCATTAAATGTACTTCTCGATTAAGCCAGGGATGAAGGATGTTTTTATGACTAAACCACTGGGGACTCAGGAGCCCCACTTTTTCCCTTTGCTTTACCAGTGGCTGATGAATCCAGAAGCATGTTTCTAGATTGCTGACAGCTCTGTATGGTCCCTTTTCATGATCTTCATTCTCCAAGGTGAAGCTACAAATTCTTTGTCTGCCTTGCCTATTAAATTGTACAGTTTTATGATGAGGGACAGTGATTGAGACCTTCATACAGCTCTTACAGGGCCCTGTCCTTGAGCTTCTGGAGACTGCTGGGCTACAGATATGTTTCTGGAAGTGTTGTAACAGTGGCAAGTGCCATAACTGCAGGTACACAGCCTACAGACCAGAAGCGCAGCTCCAGGATGAGATTCCAGAGCTCATTCAGGTGACTAGAGTACTCACCAGGATTGTCAGATCCTTAGCTTTACTTTGCAGGACTTCATCAAGTATCTTGTACTCTCTAAATCAATATTAAATCCAAAGTATCCTCATAATCGCATCCAAACTTGGAGTTACAGAAATTTGAAAGAAGCCTTTGGTTCTCACACAGAAAGGAGAACATTCATTCACTTGTCTGGACCACATGCTGACTGGTGTAATTATGTTCTACCAGCTAAGATTCCTCCTGCAGTATCTGCTGGCTTTGATATTCTTAACTTCCCATCCTGGGCTGCTTTGTAGTGTTGCTGTGTGTTTTAAACCATCTATATCAGCCACGTATCTGCAGTGAAGGTACCACAGCTGACTCATGCATTAGTGTACATACCTCAAACCCAATTAATCTTCCTCTGACTAAACTGCATAACAAAGATCTTATGGCTACAAGGTATTCAGAACCTTTCATTCTAAAACATTTTAGGATGTCTTGATAGGCTATATGTATGTGTACATGCACATATATATTAACATATATGCACACACACTAAGAGAAGAAAGGCCAGTAAGGCAGTGTTTGGATCCGTATATGGGTTGTAGCTGTAAAAGATCCAGCTTTGGGGTATTCTGGTACCCTGTGGACTTATTTACACTAACAGTTCACTTAAATGACTTCATTAGGATTCAGGAGAATTTAGATGCAATATATCAGGTTAATTTATAGCATAGATATGAGCCTATGGGTAAAATCCCGGGCCCCTTCGGAATCAATGTAGAACGTCCCAAAGGACTGAAAACATCTTTCTGTCTAGGAAATAATCTCTTCGGGATGACAGTACACCCCTCACTGGAGTGAGCAGCAGCTATAAAACTTTAATGAACGAAAAAGAATATAATATCCAGCTAAAACTAGAGTGGGAATTATAAGTAGGCAAATCAACTAGCAGTTACTCAAATTTAGATCTATTGAGGATGCTGGGGTTAATGACTAGCTTATGCACTACATTTCCTTCCTTTAATATTATTTTAATATTGCTGTATTTTATTTTAATTGCATTCAATCTTAGTTTTTCTGTTACTTTGTAGAGGAAGCACATTTGTGCTCGCTAGCTTGGAAAAAAAGCAAGAAACAAATGTGAAACTTACATCACCACATGGGATCTAAAGCTTGGTTTAATTCCGGTTAAGACAGATTTAAATTAAAACTACTGTCCTTTCCCTGTGGACTCCTTATATAAAGATGACAGGTCCCTGAGTGTGTTTGATTGTGAAACTCAATGTGTTACTAAAGGATCATGAACAGAACCCAAGAGAGAAGTAGAGCAAAGGAACAGATAGATGTAATGGATATGGATGGTTTCAGATACTAAGTCTTGTTTGAGTTTCCCACCCTTTTGAAGTGCATCTGTCCCTCTTGTTCAGGGTGAGGATGTCTTTTACGTTTCAGCCTGTACTGAAACAGCAAAGTAACTGTAAGAATCACAAAGGCTATGGAGAATGATGGTATGCATGGAAAGAATTCATTGTAGAATCAGCTGGTAAGAAGTCTTTAAACTATGTATTCTTGTGTATGAAAAAGGAAAGCTTGCATAGTTTCAAAAAATCACTACTACATTCTCCAAGGATTTACTTATTTTGTGACAGGGAAAGTGCAAAATATTCTGAGGACCCACAGAGATAAAAGTCTCAAATATTACATCTTGGTTGCTAACTGCTAAAAAAGACTGTTCAAATTTTGTTGCATTTATAGAAACATGTGCCAGCAAGAGTGAAATGGTTAAAGAAATAAAGGAAAGATAGAATAGACGTGAATGTAACTGTGAGCATGAGGTTTTCCAAATCTCTAGAAACAACTGACAGCTTGGGAAAGAAAATTCTGTGGAGAAATTAATTTTCTCACACCGCTTAACTTCATGTTGTCGATGAATGGCATTCCCTCACAGTTTTATCAATAAATTGTAATTCTGGCCAGATCAGTCTGCCAACAAGGAAACACATCAAATCATTTTATCCATATAAATAAATCACTTGCTGTTTATTATTTCTTTTCTTTGTTTGTGGATGAAATGGGGCTATGAAAATGCCTGCTGGAGCCCAACATAAGAACAGGGGAAGATGCTTCATTGTAGACAGATCACACAGTGCAGGCAGAACTGCCATCATACAAAGAACCACAGAATGCAAAAGATGCAATAAAGTGAATACAAAAGAACAGCTGATTGTCCAGTGCTGAAGCTGTAAAATAGATCTGTGTTGAAAGTAATATTTAGGGGTTCAGGTGTGGAGTTTTTAGGTATAAGTACAGTAAACACATAAAATCATAATGATGGTTGTATTGCAGGGCTTGAGAGGCAGCTGTCATCACTGACTAATGTGTAAGCAGGTTGGGAATGTCCAGTTCAGTGGACATTCTCAGTTAGATGGTGTCTGCTTTTCATAGAAATTTTTCCAATTTCTTGTCACTAATGTTTCCTATTTTCTTGTGAAAATTCAGAAGTGTTAAGATGTATGTAAGGGGAGTTGATCATCAATTTTTTCTGTAAGTTACTTCCTTAAGCTCATCATTACAGGAGTACACTGCTTTATCCCACTCCATTCCTTTCTCCCACCCACAAGTTGCTAATTCCTGCCCCTTTCCATCTACTGCTCAACCACCTTTGGCTTCATCAAGGGTACCACAGAAGTCATACCACCTCTGCTAATACCACCGAACTCCTTAACAGTATGAGCTCTGTGTCACAAAGCAAAGAAATACTGCAGAAGAGTAAAACTTGAGATTTTTGTCCCTGCTCATAGCAGGGGGGTTGGAACCAGATGAATTTTAAGGTCCCTTCCAACCCTTACCATTCTATGATTCTATGGTTTTTCCAGCTGCCAATGTTTTAAGCCATAACCTCCCACATTTTGGTTGATCCAGGTTTATATACTTTCATACACCCATGGGAACATCTTTGTTACAATCTGGCATTCCACAAGAAAAGATGCTTAAGAGTAACTGTCTTTATTCCTTTGCAGGTCCCCAGAATAGGGTAGGAGGATACAGTACGAACTGTGTATTGTACCAAACAAAGACAGGTAAACTGGGACCTGTTTCCTTAAATAATAACCTATATGTCACCACCACTGCCCACTCCCCGCCAATTAGTAGATTCACAAGGATAATGATTTTCATGTTGATATATAGTTCAGCACAAGGACTCACCAGAATACTTGATATATCACATCAGAAGAGAAAGCAGGCCTAGCTGTCCATAGCCCATGATATACTCTGCTCTTTGGATGACCCTTGCCCTCAAACCAGAAGATTTCAGGCTCTAGGACTCTTTAAAACTAATTCTAGCCTTCTGTAGAGCTCTAGACCTTCAAAGAATACAATTGTTGGAGTGATGAATACAGCAGGACATAGCTTTTACTGGAAACTGCAGCAAGTATTGAGGTTACAGGCTTTCATAAGTTTAAATGTGTATGTGAAGAAAGATAAATATTTGAGTTCATCTTCTCAGAACAGGATGCATGTAAACTAGCCAGTAGACTTAAAATTCCCTTCTCAGGAACACAAGTGACTAACTCTGGATTGGCAGAATGTTTACCATATTCCATTTGGCATTCATAGCTGCAAATGCTCTTTTGAGTCTAGCCTATAAGTTTATCATCACCTCAGTAGCTGTATCACAGTTCAGCTTCCCTCTGCTTTTACAGTGATTTAACCTCAGACCTGCTCAGCTGTGGATGACTTCAGTAGCTTCAAGACAATGCGTTGTTTCATGCATGGAAATGTTGTATTTGTGCCCAGAATTCCTCAGAGTTGTTCATGAACGAGCTGAGAAAGTCCAATGATCTGATATATCTTCAGGCCAGTCTTTTAATTTTATCTAGACTAGGAAAGAAGATATATTAATGGAATTCCCTAGATAACGATTAGTCCCACTACTCTTTTTTGGTACCAGCTTAACCCTTTGAATATTTTTTTAAAAATTGATACAAAATTAAGCAGTTTCTAGCAGAGAACTTGAGTTCAAAACTGTTCAGAGTGCCTAAAGCCATGCAGCTGGGCCATAGTCCTAGGGGCTAAGCATAGGACAGATTCTGAACTTACCGGCTGAAGTGTTGTATGACAGTGAATTTGGACCCAGGTGACTTCAGTGATAACTTGGCAAAGACCAGCCACAAACTGCTTTCATTAATCTAACTCTGCATCAAGCTGCTGACCATTGAGCACTGGAGGCTGTTAGCCTGAACCAGCTGTCCCTTAGACAAGAGAAAATACATCAGTTGCCTGCAACCTGGTTGCTGCTCTGGAAAAGAGCCAGAGTAGGATGGGGGAAGAGCAAATGATCCAGGCGTGAAGTCAGGCATGGCATCTTTCACTCTGGATAGATTGGAAAGCTGTGGTCCTAGGGCATAAACCCTAAGGAAGGATAATGCTTCCCTGTACCCTAGTGTTCCTGTCTCTAGATATCTCAGTTATATCTCTTCTCCTCATTTTCCACACTCCCCCATGTTTGTTGGCAGGTTTAGTCCATGTGAAAACAAACAGTAAATACCTTTGAGTTTCCTCATTTTAGTTGTTGTTGTTTTGTTTTGTTGTTGCTTTTCTTCTTCAAGTCCCCAAAGAAACATCAAAGTACAAAGGAAAGAAAACAGTACTAAGAATGAGCATAAAAGTCAAACCAAAAGACAGAAGAAAAAAAAAAATAAGAAGAAAAGAAACTAGCTATGGCCCTAGGGAACTTTCTTCAAGGGGGTTAGGCTTCCTTCAGAGAAAGTTTAGATTTATGTTTATTTCTTTGCATTTTCAAATTGGGGCTCTTTGTGCACATTCAGAGGAGAAGAACAAAAGCAATGCAAATTTCAGGGGAGGTGTTTAGTGCGGCAGGCTGCTGGCAGGGCCTCCTGGCTACTGCAAGCCGTCTATTGCCCGCTGTGCTCACCTGCTTAAATATTAACAACAAGAGGGAAGGCAGAAATGTATCAATTAAACATCAGGAGTGTCGGAGCAGGGAGATGAATTATTTTCAGGACACAATGCAGGCAGTCGCTTACCCTGACTTCTGTTCCTGGCTACTTAACTCTCTGAATGTTAACCCATATTAACCCGTAGTGTCTTCCTGTTGTCCCCAGCATCCTTATGAGGACATGGTTGCAACACCTAAAGTGAACAACATTCATTTTCCAAAAGTGAGGAACAGAGATACAACATTAGTCCAGAAGTGGATTTGAATTGACTGAGGCTCCAAACCAGAATCTGGCACCTTTCTTCTACCGAGTCTCCACCTGAGTTGTCAGGTGTTTTGCACAAAGTAGAAGAAAGGCACACAAAATAAGTCTTAGTGAGTGTGGATTAAACAACTTGACTGTTGTTGAGGATCTTGCCTTTGCTGTGTAACAAAGGAAACCGACGCCAAAGCCAGGAAGCAGACTCTAATCAGTTTGAAGTGGAAGACTTTACCTAATCAGTCTTAAAAATAGTAACATACTGGACCAGATTTAAGATCCATCAGCCCCACACTCTGAGTGCTGCCAATAATGGGTGCCTAAAGTTAAGTGCAAGAAAAGAATAAATGCGTCCTTACAGTCTTCCATCTTGCTGAATGACATTCTGAGTGTAAAGTGTTTCCTATATATTTAGAAACTCTTAAATGATTTATTTTCAATGAAATTGTTTTCCCTGAATGCCTGTGAACTTCTGACTTCCATGACACCCTGTGACAAGGAGTTCCCCTGTTTAATGTTCTAATTATGTAGTTTAGCTTAGCTGTTGTGCTAGATAACACTTAGATAAACCTGTGATCATCTAGCACAAGCACTTTAGGGGGCTGTACTCTTCCACCATATTCATATTGCCACATACAACGTTTTTTGAAAATCTGCTTGTGGAAGGTTACTCCAAATTGCGGCACATTTGGTGAGTGGGCTTAAAAAGAGGATAGTTTGGAAAGTCTAAAGCAAAGGAAGCTTCTACACAGTGGTCTGGATGGGTGATGTCTTTCAGTCTTGTACAGTGCTACTCAGGCAGTGGGAAACATCCTTTTACCTACACATACTCACCCACAAGCCTGGCAGTCATAGTTGCAGATGTCCTGGTAGTCTTAATTTCCAAAAATCCTTTCAGTTCTTACTAGTACCTTAATTGCATACCAGCCTCATTTTGGTTTGAGTATCAAGAGATTTAAACTGGAACAATTTTACCTCTTCAGTTGGGCCATTTAAAATACTTGCTGATACTTCAAATCTGCAGATAATTTACTCTCCCAGTATTTCTAAGAATTAATTACCTGTGTGTATAAAATGATGAAATCTCATTATGTTTTCTTTAAAAAACCCACCATGCATTTCATTACATTATCCAATTACTGCTGTGCTTGTACTGTATTATGTTACTGCCCGATCACAGTCTATTTACTGTACAGATGTGCTACGTTAATTAAACAAATGCAACTAGTGATACAGAGCAATGTTTATTCAGAGCAAAGTTCTCAAGTACTGGCCACTGATCCTGACTTTAGTTTAACCAATGAAGGATGAATTCAAGGCTTAGTTCTGCAAAAAGATTGGTCTTCTAGTTTCCATAAACTTTTTAGCAGTAGTGATTGCTTGGAGTTTCTTCAATCAAAGCTAAAAGTCTTAAGCTGTGTAAAAGTTTTTTCCCCTGAGTTAAAACCTAGAAGAACATATTTAAAATTATCATTATTATTATTTTATTTACACTGGGGAAATCATATGAAGTAAGGATGAAAGAAAACAAGAAGTAGAAACTTCTGAACAGAGAAGAAGAAAAACAATTGGAATGGAGAAAGGGAGAAAAGAGTGAGTTGACCGTGGACCCTCAGTAAGTCAGTTACACAGGAGATAGACCTCAGTTCCCTAGAGGCCCAGAGTATTGTTGCACCTTCTTGACCACGATAAAAACTTATAATAATGATCACATAGGACCAGCCCACCAACTGGAAAAAAAATAATACTGTTGACTTCCAAGAGGAATACCTATTCTAAAACAGCTGAGAAATTAGGCAAAAAAAAGTATTTGCAAAGAAAAAATATCAGAATTTTTTAAAGGGTTTGATTAACATTGAACAGTGCCACTGCTGTTCATTGCAGGCAGATATCTTGGTCTTGCAGCTAGTCTTCTGTTGAAGGAGATAACCATGACTCCACACAAGGGTTCTGTTTGTATAATGTATTGATATGCTAGTTGTTTAACAGAACTGATCAAATCAGAATTTGGACAATCCCACTTTCAGGAACTTCAACCCACTTCCCTGAGTGCAATTCTGTGTGAAGTTAGAAAAGCTATGATGGAAAAAAACCCTTCCTGAGTTGTTTTCCACCGCTCCCCACAGAGGAACTGCAGCAAAGATCTAAGGATGATGCAGCATTTCTAAAAAGGGAAACTTACCACTACTCCAGTGGCGTTGGCAACTCCTGAGGCTGTGTGTGAGTGCCACCTGCTGACCTCTTTCTTGGGAAAACAAAGCAAAATCCACTGGTCTCCTCATTGTTCCTTTGGGTGTGCAAATGCTCCTCATGACACTAAAAGCAAACATGTTACACTTCCCCGTAATATAATACATTCTAAGGCAGCTTCTTTCCTGGTTATTCCCTCTTACTGTCTTCCCCAAGACCTCACAACTGTACGGTCATGCACCCACTCTATGCTGCAGTTAGTTTTTAATGCAACGGCCTGTTCCAACACCCAACCTTTTCTTACTGTCTTGACATGAGCCTGAAGATTTCTTTAGCTCCTATGAATGCACTGTCTGCTGAGCTTCCTGCAGCTAGGGTATATCATAGTATACCATACCAGACATAGTACGACCCCTTCTTCTTATGTCGTATGGAAAAAATTTAGAACAGTGGGACACTAAATTCTGTGCGTCCTTTACATTTTGCTTATATAATACATGAATGATGTTACAGTAATCAATGCATCAACATGGGATTGAACTACCTGCTCTGTAAATCCTAGCTTTGCCACAGGTTGCTCGTGTGACACCAGGCTTGTCACTAAATCGTGCAGTGACTCAGGTCTCTAACTGTAAAAAGGGGATAAGATTATTTCCTCTATTTGCCTGATCTGGCTGGATTGTGATGTCATTAAGGCAGGCAATATTTCTTTTTACGCATTTCTTACAGAATCTGTCACAGCATTTTCCCTCTGGCATTGTGAGGGCTGCAAGGCTGCAGTACGTACTAAAATATGGTAACATTAATTTAAAACTCTTTTGAGGACTTTCATAGTTCTGTTTTTGTTTTTTTCTGTTTTTTTTGGAAGTCTTCTTCACAGGGGAAATTTCACTCAGAAAGAACATTAGAGACTAGATTAAACTATGGGACCATTGGGAGAGATTCAACCATTTCAAGTAATGGCACTGATATCTATATGCAGGATCTAGGTACAGTGGTATAGGATTGGCAAATCAAGAAATACAGAAAAATTGTCCTAATTTACACAAGCGGTAGCATCCCACCATTTACTTGCCAGAGAAAACATTCTTTGTTCAGATTACCGTAATTTTTGCATCATCCAGACCCGACCCTTCTCCAGAAGGCGTAGGGTCTAAAGCAGAACAGGTATTTGCTACCCTCATTCCATAGACAGGAGTTAAAGGCCAGAGAACTGAAGGCACGTGTCCAAGCCTGCAAATACAGTCATGCTGCCAAGAATGGGAATTGAACCCAGACCTTCCCTGGATTACACTGCAAAGAGACACACACGCATTCTGAGCCAGCGGTATTTACATCTGTTGGTCCTCTAATACCGTGTGATTGTGTTTGCACAGAGCTGAGCCCAGGTGAATAGGCTGTGCCTCTTGGCTGGGCTGGAAGGCTTGGGCATGCTGGCACACGATGTGTATTTATGCAGGTTTTAATTGGCCCAGAGTATATGCAGTGAGAGCACTTGCTGCAACCTTCAACGTACAGAATCAGCGCATCCTAACTCTTAAACTTTGGCCACAAGAACAGCCTTTAAAAATTTGTATCTTTAAGGTAGAAGAGAAAGTCAAACAAGTATTTTCTTCCTAAAAGGACAAAGTGAGAAAGAAAGACAGAAAAAACCCCAACTCTCCCTCCCCCACTACCTCCGAACAGCAACAAATTCCCACGTCTGTAGGCACCACATTTCCAGCCTTTAAATAAATAACAACAGCAAGGCCAACCTTTCTATCTCCCCTATGTAAAACGAGAAACATTCTGGCTTTGCCACATGTCCTGTAATTATGGGTCGAACCCCTGTTCACAGGGGTATTGATCTGCTGCTAGCTGAGTCTGACTCATTAGGTATTCCTTCATTGTTTCTTATGCAAATTAAGTTAATGAGAATTAGGAACATAATGGAGCCCATTCACCGTTCTAGTTGGTGGAAAATGGGTTTGACTACCAATTTTCCATTACAGCTGTTTTGTAATTACTCTGGAGCTCTCTGCATTCTAATGGAGATCCTGAGCTGATCTGACAGTCGCTTAGCTTTCCCCACCCCCCCAACCCCCACCCTCCATCTTCTCCTTCTTCCCAGAAAAATGTAAGATTTTTCCATTAAAGCCCCGGAGTTTGATTTCTATTGCAGTTAAAAAAAAAAAAAAGAAACCAGAGCAAAACGCCCTTTCTGTCTTTTTCACTGGAACAGTTTGCCCCCTTTCTGCCCCTCCCCCACCCCGAAGTCTGACTCAGAGGTTGGTCTGCTTTTAGTGCTGGGGTTAGTGTGCCCTGAAAAAACAAAGGAAAATTAAGCCAAAAGCATCATGGATTTTATTCCTTTTCACACTGGTTTCTGAAGGAAATGAGGCTTACCGTGGTCAAAGAGCACGTGCGCCTCTGCCTATCTGTCTGTCTGTCTCACTTTACAGATTGATTAGCTCATTTCAATCAAATTTAGCTGAGGGTTGGAGATGTCAAGGATATTAAATTACTACAAACTTCAGAGAAGAGGCATCTCAGGAACAGAGAAATGCTCTATGAGCACAGCTGTTAAAGGCGAGCTGCAGCGTGAACCCATTCTCATTAGACACGAAAGAACCCACACAGGTGAATGTGGTTTTGAACACCTCAGCCACACGATCAGGGTTTGCACCTTCCCTGACACGGTGCAGTCTAGCCACAAATCACAAAGCCTGCAAAAGCCAGGCTTCATTAGTTGTTCTGATCACCGAATGAGCTGTTTTTGAACCACTGAGCACAAAGGTACGTTTAAAGCTGCAAGAGGTGTTCAAGACTTCAAGCCTTGGAAACTAGTCTCAGCTATTTTGTCTACAGAACGCATATTATTAATCATGTTAATTACAAGAGTGCCTATGGGCCAGTCATGTATGGGGCTGAATAAACATCAAATACTATCTGGTCCTGGCCCTGGAATGCTTCTTGGTCTTCTCAGACAAGTCACATTTGAGCATGAGGAGAGGCTGGAAAACATGGAGTCGGAGGTGGCAGTGGTGATGTCACTATCAAAGCTGTGTCTCATCTGTGTTGGAGATGAAGGTAACTACCCTCAGGTCTTTTCCTTAACAATGCAGGGCATTAATATGCTGGAAACATTCTACCTATTGGACAGTGAAGTTTGTTTTACTTTCCTGCTTCGTAAGAGAACAGCTGGGGTTTGATCCTGAAATAAACTGAATATAATTCTGAAGGTTCTTATAGTAAGGTACCTTACTATAGTTCTTCCATGAAGAAATGAAAGCTACTAACATCAAAAATACTTCTTCTATTAATAATAAAGAAAATTTATATGGCCAAACATCATGAGAGTCCTTGGAATGGGCTGACATGCTGCTGTGCTCAGAACAACAAAGCAGGTTGCTTTTGCACAGTTCTTAAGAACTGCCTTTTTGAGTTTCACCTCAACTCTAGGGCTCTCCTGGAGTTCAATAAGGTAGCTCAGAGGATTAACAGCTACTGACTCAGGGTCCACAGGCCACCTTGCAAAGAACAAGCCCATACTTTTTGGATTGTTTACCGTTCCTTATTCATTTTGGAAAGGTGGACACATCCAGTCCTATATGGTTTCATTTCTGACTCCAGTAAGTGCAAGATGCATGGCAGACATGTTTGTAGTAAACACAAAAATTCCCAACCTTACTTAATGAGAGTAGGCTGAGGGTCAAGAAAGGCCAATGACTGCATGGAAAGAGGCAATGGGAATACAGCTGGGTATGTCTACACAAGGCTGAATGCACACAAAGTATGTTATACCATTTAGATTACAAGGGAGGTTTAATTGAAATGCGCAAACCAAAAGGTCAAATTCATGTAAAATTTAAAGGCCTTTTTTATTATTTGACATGGAACAAATTGTAACTTTATATTGCCTTTAGATGCAATTTTGTTCAATGAAATTACATTAAGCTAAAAAAACTCACGCCCTTTAAAGTGTTAAGATGAAGTATTAGAACTTGTTATGGACGGAAAGAGATTTTGATTTCTCTAATAAATATGAAGCAAAATATTTGGTGGAAAGTACAGCCACCTAATTTGCATTAATACAGATGAGAATTATTAAGTTCAGCTGATTAGCATATTCATATGTACTGTAGGCACCACATATTCAAAATAGACTCTGATTACCAACCTAAAGTACTACATTTAAAAGCAGAACCTTTGTAACTCAGACTGTACCATTCATTATATTTGGAACACCATACAAAGGGAAGGATTTTACGAAGAAAAGGAAATAGATCACTTTTCTTTATTCACAAAAACTCAGAGTTTAAAGAACTTTAAAAATGTCAAAAAGAAACATGTATGAGGTAATGCTGACTGCTTTAGGAATGTTTCACTTCAAATGGAAAAGCAAAATGAAAGGGAACATTGTCAAATGAAAAGAACACCAGAAATATAATAGAGATGTGGTCTCTTATAAACATGGCATCTGGACGTTCATGGATTTTGTCATGATAGCTTTTTAAATCATGAGAAATATTTTATCCCTGCTTTCACATGAAAGGCAACGTAAGTGAAATGACTGCCTAAAACCAGAGAGGAAGATTTGAGTTCAGGTAGAATTCAAAAATGTATATACATATATATATATGTATTTTTTTTTCACATCTGCAATTTATGTCTTATTTGATAACTTCGTCTCACTGGACATTTTCCTGCATTTAGCATGACATGCACCACTCAGTCTAGCAAACCACTGTGGCCCATATTTTCAACAATCTGAACTAGCAGCACTATCTGAATAGTTCCACTGACTTCAGCAAAACAAGTTGTGTTTAATGATCTCACACATCCTAAACAGTCCAATGTACCATGGTATAAAATATTGTCAGTTTTAATCTATCTGTTACCCTTCTAATATGAACTTTGGTCAGTGTAACAGAAAAAAAAAATGCCTTCTCACTCTTTAGATATATTAGCTTAGGTGCTATCTATTTATCTTATTGTATGATTATCTTCTTCCAGGAGCTGAAGGATTTAAAGTGCCTTTGTTGCTGCCCTGTCATGAAGAAGTAGATGGCAAAACTCACTACTGTGATCCATCCAGATCCTTACTGAAAAGGACAGAGCGAAAAATTACTTTTTCTTCTTTCTTTTTTCCTCCAATCACAGTTAATGCCAGTGTTGAGCCAGGGTGGCTAGTTAAAAACAGCTATAATTACATGAAAAACATGGGATGCTGATACTATACTGTCTGCCTTAAGTTTTCCTCAAAAAGTACTGCATAACTCTACCAGACTTTCATCAATGCAAACATTTTATACATTTATACATTAACAAGAGGCTTTAGGTACCATGACAGACTTTTCTAATTATGCATGTAGAACTGAAGAATAGGAAAATCCATTCAATAGTGAGCTTGTCATACCAGCATACCAGTCACAAACTGGAATTTCAGCTCTGATTCCTCTGATGAAATCCTAGCATTGTTTTAAACCTGTGATTTTAATCGGAGCTTGGAAGTTTTTTTCCCTACTTTTTAACTATTATTTTATAAGGCAACCATTTCAGCATTCAATTCCCCATCAACACTGTTTTTTGGTTTTTTGTTTGTTTGTTTGTTTTTTGATTAACAAAGAAAGTGAAAAAATATTCAACAGGCTACTATGGATGCATTCAGCCACTGATAAGATAAGATACAACATCAGAGATTTAACCTTCAGATTTGTATTTTCTTCTTCCTCTTTGCAGAAGTTCTGTTCAAATCTGGCAGTTGCTAGTCAAAAGATTAGACCTCCAGCTGTCATAGCAAATTTAACTCTGATAGGATCTTAGGCAAAAATAATGACAGCAACAGCATCAAATTGTCCACGAGTGAATTTTCATGGTTCCAATACTCTTCCCAACAATTCTGAGAACCGGATAAACTGCTGATATACAACGTGAGAGAGAATCACTGGAAAGTGCTTCATGGAAATCTTTCTAGGGCAAATCCTACCCCAGATAAGGGAATAAGAATTCACACTAAGAGAATTTCAATGAAAACCGTAACACCAAGATGTATTCAACACAGCAGTTGATGCTAAATCTCCCAATGGAAAAAAAAAAAAATCTGCTGGTAAGTGTATATTAGACCAGATGTAGCTAAAACCCCACAAAGATGCATATGATAAACAGATCAGACAAAATGAGAGGGATCTGAGTGAATACTGATCCCATTTTCATAATGTGTACACGTCAATCTCAGATGCACCTATCTTCACAACATCTCACAGGTATTATCATCCTCATTTTGCATACACTGAGGCACAGAAAAACATCCTGTATTCCAGCCTCCAGGCTCAGACAGTGCCTTCCTTCCTTTCAGTAGAACTAAATCTTGCATTACTACCACAGATTTCTCCAAAATAGAAGGAAAGGTCCAAACCCTGGAAACTAGAAGAAGCTAAGCATTTAGTAGGATAACATTTTGCCATGGGGACCTCAATGCAAGTGGTAGGTGTGCAGCTTCTTTGAGGATTTAACCTAACACTTTCAAAAACAGACAGCGTGAAACTTATTTTCTCCTGTCCTCACTCACTGAGACTGTGCTTTGTTAATACCGCTATATACAGACCAAAAGATAGTTTTGATTTTCATACTGAAAAGGTGTAACTTGAATTCCTGAGCTAATTGAATTAGATGAATGGTTTTCCCCTGGACCTTACCGGCATCAAAACTTGTCATTTTTCATTTCCATTAATGAGATACCATAGATATACACTGGCAGCAATTCTGGCAAGAATGAAAGTGGAAAGAAGAGCAAATGGTCAGACTATCCTTTTTAAACTTGAACTCTGAAGGCTGTTAGGGAACTTTTCTTTCCCTATATTACTACTGCAGATTTTCTTGCTCCTTTCTCTAAATAATCCACCATTCACCAGAAAAGGAAGAGTCCAGAAGAAGAATCACAGATCTATTATAGTATCATTTACAAAAGCCCCTAAACTTCCTGTTTTCCAACTCTTTCTTGTACAGAGTAAGACAGACCTAGGTGCGACTGTATTTAACAAAACTGAACCTAAAATTCCTCATTAGTTTTCAGCATTTTCCCAGCACAGCAGAAAGTTTCCCAGGAGAAGTTAAGGAGGGCTAAAGCCTCAGATCAAAGCTGAAAAACCTTGTTCTGTTAGGAGGGAAAAAAAGGAAAAGTGTATTTGGAAATATAACTTCACTGGAGCCCCTGGGAAAGAACACAGTAGGGTTTTTTTGGTATTTTTCTGTTTTTTAAGATTTTTAAAGGCAAAATAAATCATAACAGATTTAGAGAAATTATTTGGAATAGAATGCAAAGACCTGCTGAATGGACAGTATGATTGTAAGAAATAAACTGCAACTTTGAAGTAAATTGGCACTGGACCAGGAAGCTAGGAGAGTTTTTGTCTTATGTAGCACTAACATACTCTCTGAGCAGGAGTACTGTGAGCTGTCTTCGAAGGCCATACTTGGAGGAGTGCAATTTCATGTTGCAGCAGATGTGATGCTAGCGGGCAAAATCACACTGATTCTTCAAGAGGGAAGAGTTCTAGACTAAATTTACTGGAATACTTCGGTGATTAAAACCAGCATCGCCAGGCTGGGCTGTAAGGCGTTTTGTCTTCCAAGGATCAGTCTCACATGTGGAAAAAGATGAGTGAAGTTACATACCATTTCCAACAGGATCTTGTTGCTTTTTTCTACAAGCATCGCTCGTGAAGGATGACAAAGTATTTCAAGTACTATTAAAATTTAAACTTCCTTTGTTTATGTGACCTGGAGAAAACAAAGAACTCCCCTGACCACCATTACTGCTACTATTCCCTCCTCCTCCAAGCTGAGTAAATATTCCTGCTACTATAGGCTTTATGATTAGTATTACCTTGTGATCAGAAATGGAAGACCAGAGCTCCTCTGGGAATCAGGCTTGCTTTTTATTCTAGTGACTAGCAACACTGCTCATGTTATCCCTTTGCTGGGAACCACATCTGGGATATGAAAGAGTGACAGTATTCCCTGTTTCTTTCACCCAGTGTTAGATACTCATCCATACAAAGTCAGGATGTGTCTATTACCAGTGGCATGACCTGGTTCTGCCAGCGGTTTTACTTTTCTGCAGCAAGAAGTTTTCAAAGAAGTCTGTAGCATTAATCTGTTTGTGTCACACCTTTGAGCAAGGACGAAGTTTGGACTTTGGGCTGAAATGAGTAGTCCCCTTTTAAAAAATAAACGAAGTTAAGAGTAGGATCACAAAGACGCAGACTGTAGCTACAGGGCAGGTTAATGCCCTTTTTTTACACTAAGGTCCATTCTCAGTCACATTTAAGAGTACAAGAATATAGTAAATGAAACCAACAAAAAGTAATGTCAATTGGTACTGTGTAGTCCTCTGTGTGTAGAAGTACAGTGAAAGCCAAGAACCACAGTCTGTCCCTAGATCTATAAGATTCATGATGTTGAGAAACGGCATATAAAATACATCATGTAATGTCCTCCAGGGAAACATTTAAGTGCCCAACTCTATTTTCTGCCTAGGGCTGCTTGAAAGCATTAAATAACATTCCTTCAGTTTTGGGAGCTTTAAGGAACTTACAGTTTTTTACTTTCTAGAACTCAGCAAGGAAGATGTACCAAACATTTGCTTCATAATGGTATCCAACTCTCTTCGTCCTTTGGCAAGAAAATTCATTCCTTCCTCTCAAAATAGTAATAACTACAATATCTCCTATCCATAACCTGCATTGCTTATAGTCAGCAAGCTTTCAACAAGTGAGGGTTGGTTTTACTATACTCTGTCTGAACTTATTTTTAAGTCACACAGGGAAGAGAAGCTTAGACAAAACAGAAAGAAAAACGATCTGATTCACCAGGAGATAGCTACTTAGCTTTGGATCTTTTCAGAAATTAGAAGTGGAGATACATCAGCATAACTGCAGAAATATTGATTCTCTTTATATGTCTGTAGTTCTTAAAAGAAGACATACTGCATAAACTAGGCCAAATCTTCAATTAAGGGAAACTGTCATAAATTTACGGAAGAAAACAGAACTACTCTTGTTTACATCAATGGAAGGTCTGTCTCATGGCAAATACAGAGAAAAAGGGAAAAAAAAATTTGAATATTTGCATCTATTTACATATGTATACAGGCACACCTAGACACTGCTTCTTGAGTTTACAAAGTAAAGCACTCGGGCATTAGTAAAGATCAGAAATAAGGTTGCCAGTGCTATTTCCTTTTTCTCTCATTGTGACTGTTGATTGTGAAGCCACCTTTAATTACATGAAGACATGTTGTTCGCTCCCTGGGCGTCCAGCCTCACTCAACACTCAGGTTGAATAGGCCTCATTTTGTACATAGTGATCCTGTATGTGCTTACCCACTGTTGATTACCAACTATGTGATTCACCTCACCTCCTTACAGAGATCCCACAAGTAGATGTTTATATCTAAGCTAGCTGCTCCAGGCTCCCCCTTGAAACTGGGAAGAAAGAGGCATTTTAAGACCTGACCCATTTTAAATGTGTGTTTTAGAGTGAAATGAATCACCCTCTAAGGACAAACACTTCTCTCCCTTGACTATAAAAAGCCTTTGACTAGCTCAGATAGAGCCCTCTGCACTGTTGATGTATCCCAATGCATGTGACCCCAGCTGTTATCTAGAACATAGTCTTTAAACCATGTTCCAAACAAAGAGACATTATCAGCCCTATGGGTAACCTGGCGGTCCCTGTAACACCACCGCAGTGATTCCGGTTAACACATTCACACTGTAGGCAAGAGGGTCCAAATCACTCAGCCTCCAGCACTAGTGTTTGCTAGCAGAGCTACTGAGCCCACCTAACGTCGTGCCATCAATAATCAGCAGAAGTAGAGAATCATCTCCAGAGAACAATTCTCCATCGGCACATGAGAGACGGTAAGCGGATGTATTCTGTGCTTAAGGTTGAGTGAATTGAATAACTCTCTCACTCAGGACTTCCTTTTTTAGACTACTTTGTGTATCATTTTACATGCTGAGTGCACAGACCCTCTTTCCTTTCATTACTGCTGTGATCCAGCACACACCTTCACAGATCAGACCCCAGGGTCAGAATTCAGGCATGAGAAAATGAGAAAGAAGCTGTTAGTGACCACACCTGAGAAGTTCAGATCTTCATTTGCAACACACACAAGGTATAATCCTGATCTACAAAATAGGTCAATGTCCTGTCTTTTAACTCCATACATTGTTTTAGAACAGATGAGGATGGGATATTTCTTCTTTCACAATCCTGTCTAATCACCAGTATATATCTATTCTTTAAAAAAAAAGAAGAATCAGAGATTCTTAAGGCCTTGAACTAAAGAGAAATTTTCTCCCTTGGCCTTGTTATGACATCTATGAAGATGTTTTAACCTAAAATTATGGATAAAAAGAATGTCAGCTTCCCTTCTTAATCTGTCAGATATGGCATAAGCATATCTGTGGTCCCTGTAAATCTGTCGACCTGTTATTTTTCTCTTTTGCCTGCAGGCTCAGACTGTCCCATCCTGAAGTTTGCAGCTGAGGGTGAGCAAGTGTCTGAGAAGAATGTGAATCCAGCATAAATTCAGACACAGGTAGAAATGACTGTATAGTTGTATCATCCTTGTCCCTGAAACTATATTTTTGTGTGTGTGTGTGGCTCTGTCTTCTGTTTCTCTTTAATTCTTGCTGTATCTTTTTACAACTTGCATCCATTATAATTTGTTTCATTTGTTTTCTTCAGTCATGCTAAAGCTTTAGTGATCTTTGCCTCATTCCTGGCCCCATTCCATGCAAAGGGATGCTGTGCCCTGTAAGTTCCAACTCCTTATCTACTTGGGACATCAAGCACAGGAGAAGAATCAGACATGAAAAATGGTTTGACAGCTTAAATCCCATTCAGGTAACATGGATTTAACTGAACCAGGAAACCTGTAACACAAAATTAAAGCCCACACCAAGTGGTTAATGAGGGCAGCAGAGAAACAGGCAAAGACACTTCCTCAGTGAGGGATAGACTCAATGTCATCACTAGCCTGAATTTATGTAGTTATGACTGCAGATTATACTTACATGTTCTGTCTTCCAGCATAAGGACAGGACATTTTCTTAGTGGGAAACAAAATCTATTATGTCCAGAAAAGGAGGGACTAGCCACCTTTCTTTTCCATTTTTACCAGTTGTGTAGTAACAGGCAAAGACTAACCCAAAGCAACGTAACAAACATCTGAGAAACCTTGAACATGACTTTCAAGTTCTCCACGTGTTTCAGTTTTCCCTACTATCTCTTTATCGTTGCTATCAACAAGAATGTTGTCTAAAACAGGGTGGAGACTACATGAATTATTTTCCTCTTCCAGTGTGCTTCACAGACATTCACCATTACGAATGGCTTTCAAAAGTGAATGGATATCTCAGGAGACTTTGTTCACCCCCTGTTTGTCAGTTAAGACCCAGCTCCATTTTTTTATGCTGTCTGTGGCACAAATGCAAAAAGAACAGCACAAACTGGAAGATGTCTAATGAAACTTTTCCCAATCTGAAATAGTTAATCCGCCAAAAATCAACATTTATTGTAGGTATCTGAGAACCTTTGTTTAGAGTACAGAACTGTTTTCCCATCAGCTTTTCCACTAACTGAAAATTTATTTGTTTTCTTATATTTCAAAACCAGTTTAATTTTTTGAAACATTTGGGAATTTGTTGGCATTTTATCCCTTTGGTTATTTCTACAATCAATCATGTGTTTGATCATTTAAGAGCCTACAGTCTAAGCTCGTTGTTGCTAGCAGTGACTGGATGTTGCATCCTGATAAGGACTAATGCATTTGGATTGCTTGAGCAAATTGAGTTTATTGTCACCAGGCATTTCTTAGGATCTTATAGATACCACAGGAAAGAGAGACAAAGGAGATAAAAGGGCCCACTGAGTCACTGAGTCTATATGTCCACTACTGCCAACATACATATGACTAATAAACCGCTGTACATCCAACAAGTTTCCTTTTGTATCTGTTGGGCTTCTTGATCTTCCTGTTCTGGTTGAGTAATATTTGGATAAATAGAAATATACATAATGGACTGACAGAGAGTTGGAAATACTCTGGAATGTATTTTGATTTCCTTTGCTGATGATCTATTGAATACACCTCATGCATTCTATGCATTCATTGACTTTTTTATTTGTTTCATATTTGTACTCGTTTTTACTGATCACCATCCTGGTTTCTGTAATGTCAAAATATAATGAAAAATCTTCCACCAACAAAGGTGTCGTTTTATATTTTGTATAGCTTTTATATCATTTTTATTTTTCTTGGATCTGCACCTGTTGCTTTTTGATGAAGTTTCAAATGCACAGCACAAAGTCATAGCTCAGAATTTGGCAACTTGCTTTTTTTGTCATTCCTTTCATTAGATTTTCTTTTTTTCCTAAGCTATTGTATTCAGAATTGCCATAATTGTGTAGAATATTTATTAAGGATATTAATAATATTATCTGACTAATAAGGAATTAACAGCTGTTCAAGTTAGTGTACTAACAAAAAATGTAAGTGTGAATCTTGGTCAGAAATATTTTTATCCAAATAATTGACAAGAGTGACTGTACTGGCCAAAACAATTTATCTGTTTCAGAAAGGTGGGATGTTTAAAAGGTATCAGTAGCTTTGCAGTGCATTTACATCAAAACAGCTTGTCTGAAACAGAGGCTCATCATACAGTTTAAGGCTTTCTAGAGAGTGTTTTCAAGGCGGACTATTTTGTTACTTTTCTGATTCATTGTTGCTTTTCCTCTATTTTTTTTCTTCTATTTTTTTATTGTTTCAACATAAAGGACAAAAGCGCCCTGGAGGGCAGACTTAAAAGTGAGATTTTCTCACCTGCTCACACAATGCTCTATAGTGGAGGAAAAGACTTCGAGCAGCTTTCCAGGGAGGAGAGAGAGAAGACTTTGTAAATGTTTTTTTCACCAATATTTTTACATCTGACATGAATTTAATATTGTTGTTAAAAAAAATATCCCTGTAAGAAATGGAAAACAGAAGTACCTTGCCAGGAAATTTCCTCTTTAAAAGGGACACCTGGATGAAAAAGAAGTGCAAATGCCTATCCTTCTGCATGGAAAGGCAGCCCAAGCAGAAACAAGAAACAAAACCTTTCCTGGCTGGCGCCTTCAGTAACAACCCCAGAAATTGTGAAAAATGGCAGTGATCTGAAAGGTCTGGTTTTCCCTCCCTCGCTGGTGTGAATCAGGGTTATGGATTCCAGTGGATTTATCTCTGGGCAAACTTGCTGTTCAGCCAGAAGAAGGCATTTGTCTCAGAAGACGTGTTTGCCACAGGTTATTGGGTGTTGTACATGAATTATTGGGTGAAGTTCCCATGGCTGTACTCTGCAAATATTTTGCTAACTCGCATGATTTCAGTTCATTTCTTATGATAATTTTTTTTTTCCTTAAACATCTACTTTCTTTTTTGGAGGATGTTTGGGTGTATTTCTGTCTTTTTAAAAAGTAATTTGTAGACTCTGTGGCTTAAAAATAAAGTTTATAAACATGACATGAGCAGAATCCCAAAAAATCCTGAATCAACCAAAGAGAACAAGGAAAGTGTCAGCGCACCCTCATCGTTTTGACTGTGTTTCATTATTTGCCAAAAGGAAGGGCTGAGTTTTGGTTGTTGTATTCCTGAATCTGGGAGCAGCGTGGATAAGCACAATAACATCTAATGGCCTCAAAATCTGTACACATAAAATAGATCTTTAAAAATAAACTTCAAAAAGGAATGCTAGTAACAATGAACACCTGGGTTGAAAAGGTTTGTCTTGCTCACACTGTGCATGTTCAATGAATAGAGGAAGAATAACAGACTGTGGCATCAGTCTTGTACCTTTTCTTTTTTACTAGCACTAATTAATTTTGAACACAGAGGAAAAATGATTTAAGTAAAGAAAGAAAGAAAAAAAAAGAGATTGAGAGAGCCTGCCTAAACCTGATTAACTTTCTTTTGTAATTAAATTTCTAAGTGACCCAAAGCACAGTTAGCTAGGCATATACTTAATTACTATATGATAAATAAATATCGTGAATCAGAATCTGACTTTTTGCTAGAGGAATAGCAGACCTGGGTGGACAAAGTTGTTGAAATAATGAAAGAAAAGAGAGAGTGTGGCTTGGATCCTTCTGTTCTAACTAGAATTCTTTGCATTTGAATAGAAGAATCTTAGGTTATAATTTCCCTATTTATTGTTAAATTGTCGCAATCACAGCCTCGCTCTGCTAGTCATGCAGGGTGAAATGTATTGAGAGAGTATCTGGGTACTCAGAAATGTGGGTTTGTATCTGTACTCAGTGAAGCTGTGACAGGGGAGATATACACTTTTTTTATTCTCCCTGGGACCTTCCCTGCAGTAGACAGAAATTAAAGGGACTGCCTGCTTCCTCATCCTTCAGGATGGCAAACACATCCAGACAGTGGGAGAGATGTTTCCGCCATGATACTAGGGCTACAGACTGTGCTGTCACTAACCATCATGGCATTCAGGGAAGGGTTGTTCTTGTGAGACTCACTTCTGTCCTACGCAGTCAGAACAAGCTAGCCTTTGTATCTTCCAATGAAGTTTTGAAGACCAAGAAGTGTTTGGTCCAGTGACACCAGGGTATTGTCACAAAGACTGAAACAATTTTTTTAATGGAGAAAAAAGGAGCAGACTGGTCCATTAAAATAATAATAAATAATAATATTTTTAAAAATTCTTAATATTAATTTTCAGAAAAAAAGATTAATTTTTTAATTAGTAAACTTTTGCTCTATTTGGCCTCCACTCCAATTGGAACAGTAAAACTTTGGATTGTCTCATCTTCTAGGAAACAGAGAACCCAGTCCCATTTCCCATTGCAAATACACTCTCTAAAGTGCTGGTAAATCTCATTCATTAAATCAGTGTAGTGCTTTCACTAGTACAATTCTTATATATTCTTGGCAGTTCAAAGGGTGCTTGCTCTCATTTTGTTGCTTTGACAGCAGATTGAATAAATATTTGAAGGAACACATCTGCTTGAGCCTCACAAAGCTGAAATGGAAGTTTTCTCCACATTTTGAATGAAGATTTGAAGAAGGTAAAAAGCAGTGTGAGTTCACTCCTGCCTGCAATTATACTGCTGATAAGTTGTTAATGAAGAGAAGTGTTGAACAGAGCCTGAAAAGTAGTTATAATCAGGTCTTGTTGTAATTAAAATTGTCAACAAATTGACAAAGACTCTTCGTGACTCGTACTACAGCCACTAGGAAACAGGAGCTGGGAGCATCAGTGCACACACTAAGGCCACTAGATGAAAATTTGCCTCCTTTCAAGACAACATTTTCCTTAGGAAATTTCACATGCAAAGGGTCAAGTTAAAGGTCCTGCTAGCCTAAAGCATTAAGTCTACCTCAGGCCAACTGCACCAGTTTTGTAAAAGCATATGAGAAGTCAGGCAAGCATAGAGTGATGCTTTGCATTTTTTCTTCCCCTGTTAATACATAGTTTCAAGACTCACTGATGAAGACTTTACATAGGTGTCCAAGCTTCTAAAAATTCTGGACACTTTAAGACCTACAAAGGAACTGAACTTTCTCTGGGCTGAAATATCTGTGTGTATGTTTGTATACATAACTAAGCACCTCCACATCTCAGTCTACCCACGTAAAGCTCATCATGTACATGGCTTCCTTTAGCAAACACAAGATCTGATGTGTAACATCAAGGTTGAGTATGCATAAGACAAAAATTACATTCATGTAATGGTAGCAGCGGGAATCTCAAAATCTTTTAGAGGCACTGTAAAATAGTGTAATTAAATAAAAAAATCTATGGTGATTTATTTTCAGTGAGGGTCCAACCCAGGGAAACTATGGAATTAGTATCTTTCACAAGGGATTGGACTGGCTTTCATTAGTATACAAGACCAGGCTATGGATGACTATAGAGGAGATTCGGCTGTCTGGCTGCAGTTTTTCTGAAACAGGTCTTGTCTTCTTAGTATAATGTTATATTTTTTTCCTTCGATGATTACATCAAAAGTTCATGAAAAATGATCAGCAGCAGTTTCACAACCTTCAAAAGGTATCACTCCTTTTATTCCACTGTAGAGGAAAAGACACTGTGTAACTCAGCCTTTCATCCTCAAGTATTTGCCACTTAAAAACAATCTTGAAAGCAGCTTAAACATACAATACGTCGTATATTTATAAGCCAGAAGAACAAATCAAACAGCCTAGGCTCGAGGGAAGTCTGGTAGTAGGCCACATTTATTTGTGTAGGTAGACCCTTTTGCATGTGGCCCATGACCTCTGAGTCAAGAAGATTCTAACACAAAGTGTGAAATAACCCCTTGCTTTTGAATAGGACAAATGCAAAGTGATATGATTAAGAGGATGATTGTAATATTGTATGTCATATTGACATCAACATTATTAAACGTTAATCAAGGAAGAAGAATCACTAGATAAACATTAAGCAATAGTGATCATGGAGTATTAGTAAACACGGGAAGGAGCAATGTGTTTTCACATGTGGCTAAAGCTGGAATCTGCACCATATTTCTTTATTATTGTTACTTCTTCTCTGTCTCTCTGACTGGGTTGCATCACTAGACATTCTGGAATTTTTTTTAATTTTTCTCGGGGGAAGTGGAAGTGAGGGTTTTCTTTTCTGCTTAAACATTGCGTTGTTTTAAAGCAAAATAAAAACATTACTAGTAAAATCTGTGACTTATAGAAGTCTGCAATTATTTCTCAAAAAGTTTTTAACACCTTCTTTAAAGGCATTGCGTATTAGTCCTGCTAGAAGTGAAGAATGAAAAGTGATGGAAGAATGTTCTGGATAAGGATGTTTTCCTATTTTTTTCATTTGTAAAACTCAAACTGAACTTGAAATAAGTATTTTCAAAGTTTGAGTTCAGCAAACTCTCTGTGTTATTTAAAGAAAAAAATTTCCATGTATGGCGTGAAAATGCATACTATTTCTTCCGGATTAAATTTAGGCAAGACAAAAAAAGAAACCAAACCAAACCAAACCAAACCAAATCAAACCAAACCAAAAATATAAACCAAATAAAATGAGATTATTCCTGCTGAGAAGAGGCTGAAGGGTGACTTTATAGCAGAGTTCTGCTTTCCCCTGAGCAGGTGGAGGCTTATGCAGGCTTAAACATTTTGCAGCCTGCAAGAGAACAGACACAGAGTTCCTCTAACGTATGCTGACTGTCAGCCTGGATTCACCTGAGAGGCATTGCAGTCCTGCTCTTGTTCCTCCTGCTTTCTACACTGCTGACATGACCCTCAGCCTGGGGGGGCCTGATGTCAGTTGGAGATCCTTCCCTGATGGGGAAGTCCTTAGTGGTCAGTTTAAAGCAGCTGGAGATATACTTTAAAATGCAGAACAGTTGGAAACAGGGGGTGAATCAAGACTGTCCTAGCTTTTGCTTAGAAAACTTAACTTACTTGTTTGGAATTTAGGGACAGAGCAAATTGGACAACAGACTTTCTTCCAAGCATAAAGTGTGATTTTCATGTTGTTTCTTAGGTTCTTTGTGACAATGAAATTAACATCCCTCTGTTACCAGCAGTTAATTATTTTGTGTATGTTTTTCAAGGTCTGTCAGTAGGTGTCAAGACCCATAGGACGAGTGCATTTTAATGACACCCCATGAAACACACAGATAAAGGTTGATATTTCTGGTTGCCACTTTCGCTTCTGCTCTGAGCTGCACAGCTTACAGTGTCACAGTGACATGAGTGTTGAGTTGTCACCTGGTTTTCTCAGACAAGGTCTTGATAATATATAGCCAACAAAACCATAAATACTTATTTCGTATTTCAGGATTCAGAACAACATAATATAAGCCGATACTTTCTAGGATATATAATCTGAACCTGCTACAGCAAAGAGGAAGCCAAGCCTCCCATGCGCCATTCCCACCTAATTTTTCAGTTCTGCCTATTCCTTTGCAGCCAGTCACTTGGAGTTTGTGTCCGTCTCTTATATAAAGCAACTGACTCCACTTCTGTATCTGAGTCCTCTGAGGCTACACTCCAGTTAAGGAACATATCCTTGCTTAGGCACAAGGGAAAAGTTATCTTGATACAGTCAAAGCCATGAACACAGGGAACTGATGACTTGGCCTTCAAGTGCCGAGCCATCAATCATAAAGAATCAATCTTCACTCCCAGAGGAGCTGGCCCCAGGCAAACATAATTCTCTCTCACTGCCACAGACCTGATAGCTCTTGTCCCATTTGTAGGGAGTGTATTTGTTCTTATTTCAACATTGATTCGCTTGGCATCAGGAGTATTTTCCAGATTCCCAGAAAATGTCACCTAATTCATCCTCTCTAAAAGGGATGGTGATGCTTGTAAATTAGAGTATCCCAACACCTGTTTTTCCAGTAGTATTTTACACTCTAAGAGCTGAATGGAAAACAAGATCCTCTTGGTTCCCATATTACCTTTTGTACATGTGATTTGAAAAAGGGGAATGGTAGATACACAGGAGGTCTGTTAAAAGCGTTTGAGTGCCTTTAACTCAGTCAGGCTTTTTGTGTCTATCAGCATGTAGGTTAATCCGTAAGCCTTATTATTTGTATTCCAATGGCAACTCAAAGGTATCCTTCTGGACTAAGACATCACTGGAGTCAGGACTTGTACTAATCACAGAATGAAGGCTCGACCTGATTAAAGCTAGTGTTCTAAATTTTAGATTCAATACTTTTTTTTTCCTTGGTCGAAATGTTCTGAGAAACATCAGGGTAAGTGAGCTCACTGAATTCCAGGAATTCTGAATGCTGACTCAGAAGCATAGTTGCTGTACTTGTTGGACAAGGGAAAAAAGCGCTTTTTGTTTTTTGTCCTTTAATTATTCTTAGTCCTAGACAAGGAGTCAGAATAACCAGCTCCCAAGCACCAGAATATGTAACTAGCTAATTATATGTAAAAGAAAAGAGTGCATTTACAGTGCTTTATTCTGCATAGATTCTTATTATAATCTGGGACCTCTTGAAAGCTGGTATTTGGAGCTTAGAAATTCTCCAATAATTAGGAATCTGCATCACATTTTTCTCGTTAGAAACAGAGCTGATGCTCAAAACCTGCTAGAGAGAGGACTTTTACAGAAAATGGAAGACCTTTTTCAACTTTTCTGTCATGCTGTGCAGGGTAGTGACCCACACCTCCTCCACCACAAAACTCAGTCTCTATTACCAGTGCATGCCGTGCTTCAGGAAGTTACATTCCTCTCCTCAGCTCTGGCTTTCCACTTGGTCTGAGCTGATCTAACATTGTGCTACAGGCTAAAAGGGTTATCTCAACCATCCCCTGCTCCGGACTGTGTTCTCCTGCTGCTACCTTACATGAGTTCCAGAAATCATACAACCGTGGAGTGAGATGATGCAGTTCACTGCTCTGGCTGAAAATGAATTTAGGAAAAAGCCCCTAAATGTTTTGTTTTCATTCAGAGAAGCAAATTGATGAGACTCACCTTGTAGTCACCAATGTGCTAAATCTGACATGAGGTCAGGAACAGGGATAGAAGGGAAGGATGGATGACTTCTTTCAGGCACAGCCTGCATTAGATCATGAAATGACAGTGCCTACACTTGAGTTACTGTGTAACCAAGACTGACAAATTCGTGTGTTTGGAAGTGGGTTCTGTAAGAGGACGTGAGAGGGATGAGAGGTCTTGACAACTTCAAATATTGCTGGAAGTACAAAACAATATAAAGTTTTTTAGACAGTTGTCCAAATTGTTCTTTCCTGCACTTACTGGGCAGTTAGCCTGATGTCTAATTCTGGTCCTCATTTCTTACATTTTCTCTGTTTTCCACAAAGCAGAAAATATTTTCATTTTCTGCCTTAATTTCTTTTTTTTTTTTTTAATGTTTAAATGAACTATGGGGAAGAAGTCAAATTAATAATAATCAATTTGAGAATTTAAGCACTGGAAAAAAAATCTGCTTTCATTTCTCGGGGTAGGACTTACGGAATTGGAGCTAGAATCTTTTTTTTGGGGAGGCATAGGGAATGGGAGGATAGGGATAGGGAATGGGACTCTAGCTGAAATTCATCTAAGGAATAAAGAGGCAGCAACTTAGCCTTCAAAATTTAGCTTTGGTGGGACTTTCACAGTATGGGAAAATTGTGTCGGCTGTTCATATAAGTCTGAAATTCCCTTCTCACAGAGAAACTGGAGTAATGATGGTGAATCTGCACCTTGTTACTCTGGCACGAAATTCCTGATCCATGGGGAACTTCATAATCCCATTTCAGTTGCCTACAAGAATTTTTGTTCCATCTTCTTTGCTGATCTGGAATAACTAATTAGTAATAACAGGATTTAATGAAAAATTCTAGTTCATCTTTACAGACATAAGAGGTTCAAAATACATTTATATAAAGTTTGGGGAGGTGTCTAAACCAAATCTCCAAACCATTCGAGTTTTGTTCATTCTAAGCTTTAATGCTTGGGAAAGTGACCAATGAGGCAGAAAGCAAATCTTATTGCTTCATCAGATGGTGAGCGCAATTTATGATCTACTGACAAACCCAGCAGAGAATGCTGAAATATTGTGGTCACGCCTAATAAAATAGCAGGTACAGGCTGCAGATAGGGGCAAAGACTAATCTCAGCTTCATGCACTAATCTTCACTGAAGCCAATGGGAGTAACCTTGGCCTCAGTTCAACAAAATATTTAAGCACGTGCTTAAGTCCAGAACTGTGGTTAGAGTGACTACAGGCTACAAATGAAAGTAAGCAGTAGCAAATTCTCAGTGAAACCGGATAAGGTGGCCCTTTTCATTCCTTTTACCAAACCCCATAGCAAGTGCTCTTAAACACTGTTTAAGCCTCCTTTGTAAGAAAGTTCTTCAGATTTGAAATGTTCTCAAGTATGTGTTTTAAATGAAAGTTTTTCATTTAGTTGAATTAAGTTTTGAATAAAAAAATTGTCCCACAAAACTGGGACAATGATGATAGGCAAGTGATCAGGAGGTTCTGCTGGCCAAATAAATGCACATTAGATTTGTAAAATGTGGTTTAATTATCCAGCAAGTTGCCAGGAGACCCAGACAGACATTTGCAGCTCTTGCAATAACAGAGATGCAGAGTCTTGCTGAGACAATGAGGGACCTGCTTGCATGATGAATCCATGATTATCTTTCTCTCCACACATTTCTGCTTGTCCTTCTCACCTAGCTTAGGACAGCTCTTTTCAGAGAGAATTTCAAGGGCTGTTTTATTTGTTAGGAGACAAGGAGGCACTAATAAATTCCTCTGTGTGAGGTATTTAATTACATAATAATGTGTACACTAATCAAGGTAAATGTGTTTGTGAAAACACCTTGATATGGGAACAGTTAATCACCCAAGGCATTGCTTCTTAACACACCTTGGAAGTTAACTTAATTAAATTAATTAGAACAATATAAAAAATGAACTGTTTATTGGTCTACAATGGCCCGAAGCAAGCGCTTTTCCACCAATGCTAGGAAATCTCCCAGACTGCAAGTCATCTTTTCTCTGAGCCTCCAGTTCCTGCACTTGCGGCAACTTGTGAGGAGCCTGAAACTGATGACATTTTCCTCTACAGCCTTAATATCTGAACTCTTTGTCTGCAGAAACCAGGTGACTGATACCCAGAAGTACTGTAGCTGCTGCCAAGACCCAGAAAAATAACTCCCAGCCCCTATCACGAACTAACCCCTTTGTATGGAGATGCAAGACTCTCTGCTTCAGTGAATTTATACAATAGATAAGCACTATCAGTTTTTTAAATGCACAGCCACTATTAGGTAATGCCACTTCTGTTAAAATCCCTTTTAACCCCTTCCTTCAGTGTCAATGTGGCTTTGCATCCCAATCCATACACCTTGATGCTCAGCTTTGCAGTTTGAATTTAGTCATGGGTTCGTACAGCCACATTAGTACCAGCTCTGGAGCTGACATAACCAACAGAAGCCCAAGGCTCTCCTCATCACACCCCGTTGGTGAGTGCTGATGAACCCTGTGATATGGACAGCTTGATTTACTGATATGAAGTGTGTTAGTGACTGAGTCAAAGATGAAAAAAAAAAATACAAAAACCAACAGTGAAAACAGTATTGGTATTTCCAAAACCAATTAATGTTTTTGATGGACTGTTTCTTCCTAGATAGCAGTTTTTTCCACCGACTGTACTTGGGTTATCAGGACCTTTGAAGGCATCTCTAATGAGTTTAAGAAGTAAGGACTGTGAAGAAATGAACTACAGGTACACTTCTGGTCTTCATTCTTTTTAGCCATGTAAATTAATCTGTCACTGTAGTGCCTCCATTCTACTGCTGTTCTTGCTGACCTTATGATCCAGTCTGCCTTATTGTCACAAATGAAGTACAGCAAATGAAAGAGGGAAAAAAAAGGCATTCCTTGAACGTCTGACATCAGTGTTCTCTGCTTGCATTTCCTAATCATGTTTTTCTTCTGAAATCTCTATTTTCTTCTGCTTCCAGGTTACCTTATATGCACAGTTTTTCTATGTAGGTGTCAGTTGTTCTCATTGTGCTTTCTTGTTCTTTTCTTTCCACTTTTTGTATGTCTTGTTAACTTAGAATATTTGTTGTTAGTTTGTGTGCATGTGCAAGCGTGCTTATAATCTTCTTGGGAATCTTTCATCAGAATCTATTATCCCAAACCTATGTTGTTGCTATGTAGCGAAGCCATGCTGCTGTTTCAACAGCTTTTTTTTGGTTTCTTTGTCTCTATTCTTCTTTCAGTTCTTGATTCTCTCTCTGTCTTTCTCCCAGATCTTCCTCTCTTCCTTCCTTTCCCCTGAAGAACTCCAGAAGGCATACATGACAAACACAGAAGTACATGCACACACACATGCATGAACACACAAACACAAAGAAACATTGGGGGAAAAATGCCCTTCATTTCCTCCCATACTGTTTGGTGACTTATTTACTTGTTTTCAAGGTCTTTCCTGGAGCGGAGAAGTAAGACATGACTAGGCGTGTGTTACACTGAGATAACACATACCTTGGGGGAAGTGTGAAACACAAAGCAAAGAGGAGCACCCTCAGTGACCCAGGATGAGAGTTATCTTGTGGTAACACTCACCTATATGTGTCCCATTGTGGCTGTGAAGGATAGGAATGGAGGAAGTGGAAATACAAGGAATCCTAGAACTTAGATTCCTTTTATTATCATTATTTTGAAGTTTGTCTGCAGCAAGTTGTTCTGTCATTAAAAGAAGAGTAGGTTTCCTGCCAGTAATCCTGTGGGAAGTCCGTTACACTCTGAAATAATATATGTGGAGATGAGAAATCCAGAGGGGACACTCACATTTACTTTTACAGTGGACAGTTCCATATCACAACGTATTAAATGTCACCGAATTACTCAGCATTGGATTCTATGTATTTGATTACATACCTTTCCAAAATACATCCATATTACTTCTGTAGACATCAAAACATGGGGAATCTATTACTTATTTGGGTAATTCATTTTGATAGTTTATGACCCTTACTACTAAAAAGCTCTTCCTTCCTCCAAGTTTAATTGTCTGCCAGTTTGAATGTATCCAATCACTTCTGCTTGGTCTGTCCTGTTGCACTAGATTAAAATACATATGCTACCTTGTCCTACCTATGTTATACTCAAGTCACTTTCTGGCTTTCATTTCAGTAAATTAAGTGAATTAAGTTGTTTTAATCCTTCATTAAGAACATTTTTGAGTTCTTATGATAATTTTTAAGACTTCTTTATCCGTTGCTTTATGTCAGCACCTTCATTTCTCAGGACTGTAACGACTCTAATATCATCACAGAATCACAGGGTGGTAGGGGTTGGAAGGGACCTCTATAGGTCATCTAGTCCAAGCCCCCTGCCGAAGCAGGGTCACCTACAGCAGGCTGCACAGGACCTTGTCCAGGTGGGTCTTGAATATCTCCAGAGAAGGAGACTCCGCAACCTCCCTGGGCAACATGTTCCAGTGCTCCGTTGTTTCCCACTCCCTATGCCTCTTTCCACCGTTTTGACACAGAATGAAAATGTACATAGACTTATTACGTATATCTTTAAAAAAATAAACAAGAGAAACCAGGATAAGTTTCTGATTTTCAGAAGTGTTCAAGGTCTTCTTTCTAAAGAAGACAAAGAGGATTTGGACCTTCCCTTTCAAGGTAAGACCTTGGCGTGTGTTGCAATGAAACTTGTTTTTATATGGATGCCGTCTTTTGAGACAGCCAGATGATTTCCCTGTCCCCATCACTACTTACCAGCCTGTCAATCTCTGCGCCATCTGCAGATTTTAGCTGTATCAATTTCCTATTTCCTTCCAGATCATTGATGAAAATATTGAATAATGCTGCACCAATTACCAAGTCACATTAAAAACAACTCCTTCCTAAATTCTGGGATCATGCAACATTTAAGTACTGCATTTAGAGATCTGACAGCTGGCCAGTTCTTAACCTATTTAGCATGTATTTTATTCATATGGAAAGGTGAAAATATTTAAATTAGACTGTTCTTCAGTATGAAGTTAGATATATCCAAGTGTATTTTAAAAAAGGATGGGATGAAAGGAGTCTTAGGTTTTATTGGCCCTTTCAGCCATCGAGAAAATACAAAGAAAATCAGTCTAAGATGTTTAATTTACATATTTTTGCTCTAACAAGTGGCTTTTATTTCTAAAACATTGAGCTTTTGAAGTCACAGGAACTTGTCAGAGATTTCAGAAAGTACACTGACCCAAGCAAAAGATAAGAGAAGATTGCCATGATCCTTCCTTTGGTACATGAATTCATCTGATACCATGTGCAAAATTTTTCTCAGTGTGATCTTAAAAACAACTGTGTTTCTGTGGGACCTGGGTGAAATGAATTCAGTGTTTGTTGTAGCAAATTGTACTCAATGCCCAGTAGAACAAAATCCTTACATTAATAGATTTTAGGGCTGGAAGGGAGTATTATGATTATGTGCTCTGACCTCTTGCATAGTGCCAGTAGTGGAATTTTAGTCAGTAATTCTTGCCTCAGGCTCAATATCTTATGATGCATAACAGTCTAGCACTACAGCAAGTGCTGAATTTCTTTGGTGCTGCCTACATGAGAGTCAACTGTTTTCAGTATCAGTTTAGGGGTAGCTTGGAGGTAGTTATGGGAATGACTGTGAAATAACTTATACTTTAGCATTTCTTTTTTAAAGGTTGGTAGATTATTTCATATTCCTTTATGAGTGCATATATTTATATATATATTACATCATAAAAGAATTGAGATTGGAAGGGTCCTTGAAAGATCAACTGGTTCTACCTTCTATGGTAAAGAGAGCCTAGATAAGACTATCTATCATCCAGTCCAGTCTCATCTTGACCAGTGATCGGGACTCTAACACATCCCTGGGGAGGTTGTTCCAGCGAATGATTGCTCTCCCTGTAAGAAATTTCTTTCTAATATCAAGACAAAACTACTCCTGGTACAATTTCTTCCCATTGGCCCTTGTCTTCTCATTGGAGCCTTCTCTTCTCCACGGTGAACAGATCTAACACTTTCAGTCTTTCCTCATAGGGTAGCTTCTCCAATTGTTTTGATCATCTTCAGGGCCCTCCTTTGGACCCTCTTCGGCCCGTCTATGTCTTTTTTAAACTGTGGGGATTGAAACTGGACTAGATGCATCCTTACCAGCATTGAGTAGAGTGGGATGATCACCTCTCTCTCTCTGCTAGTAATGGACCTGCAGATGCAGCCCAGGATTCAGTTTGCCTTTGTTGCCGCAGTGGCACACTGCTGACTCATGTTCGGCTTGTTGTCCACCAGGACCCCCAGATGTCTTTCAGCAAGGTTGCTCACCAGCCACGCAAAGCCTGCACTGGATGATTTGGTTATGATGTCCCAGGACATCTCCGTTGTTTAAGTCTCACATTTCTCCCTTATTTTTTTTTAATCATCTACATTACAATTACTGTGTTGTGGAGAGATATGCTCTAGCTGACTGAAAAGCCTGAGGACTTGACATGGCTCAAGGTATGTCTACCTTGACAATTCAGTTTGGATCAGAAGTCTTGTTCTGAAGTGACCTTCCAGATCTTTCTCACTTATTGCATTTTGGTTCACTTCACAGAGTGAGTTTGGAATGTCTGAATGGGAAGCTTTCTAGACAAAACTGATCATAGTGATGAACTTTTGTGGAACAGATAATGTGCTCCTGTACCTTGTGTTTACTGGACCAGCCTAGGGCTAGTCTGAGTAAAAAAACCCCTACAAGGTGTGTAGTGTAGATACTGGGTCCTTAGCAGCAGTTCATTCTGCGTATCTACTCAAGTTGCATCGTCCTGCTTGTTAACGTAAATGCGTCCTCAGATATCTCCATATTACCCCACCCTGTGCAATGAGTGGTGTTGAGGGTAAGTATATCGCTTTGCAAACAGTGAGACCCAATCCAGAAGCACTCCTTCAGCTTTATCTATAAGCCAATAGGCCTCTTTGGTCTCAGCCTGCACTGGGAGGAACCTGCTTTGAAGTCAGCTGCAGGGCAAAGTTTATTTACAGTCTGAATAATTATCTCATCAATAAGTGAAAGCTGATTTTTTTATTGTGGTACCTTTCTACCCCCACATGATATACAGTTTCAGGCAACAGATCTTCAATGTTGTCACCTTTACTGTGCCACAGACAGGAAGATGGGTACTTCCATTTGTCTCATGAATGAAGACACACATCTAGAGGGTGTGAAGCTGTTCTTCCAGATTAAAACCTGCTGGCACTGACTAGCAATGTTGTGAGGTACTCAGTAACTTGTTTCTAATTCCTGATGCTTTTTACATTAAAAAGAGGAAGATGAAAGTTTAGAATCTTAGAAACCAGCGAAAGAATGAGATTTTCAATCTCATGGTATCTTAAAACCATGATTTCAGTGGTCTTTGAGTGGCCCACGTGGAATGTGTTTCTTGACACTCTGTTTCTTAGGATACAGGGGTGTGCATCCAAACTGACGTCCTGGCTGGTATTTCCAGCAGTTCATCTCCAGTTCATCTGGGCATGTACACTGAACATAATACATACACTAGAGGGTAGGAAGACATAGATGGAAATTTTGGTGGTGTGAGAAATGCGCTTTGTGAGCCAGCCAAGGCTTTGAGCATTCAGTGGGACTGATGTACCTTGTGTCACATACAGATAACTGCTATCAATTTTTCTGACTGCCCTTTCCTCAAGGATGACAAACTTGTTCTTACTTCACAGAGAAAAATTTTGGTCTTATATACTCGTTTCTCAGTTCTTCACTCGATTCTTAGGGTGCTGATCAAGTTGGCAGCCTTTGCAAATATGAACAGAGGACAAACACAGTAGGGATGCAATGAAGCGAATTCTTCAGTATGTAACAATGTGTAACAGATTTTTGTATCAGTCCTGCCAAGGGGTCTCACCATGAATGATATGCACAACATTAACTAACTTGTATTTGCAGGAACCTATTACTTGAACTCTTTTGAACACACTACTGGAAACAGGACATGCTAAGGGGCTGTCATTCTGCTCACTAATAATGCCATATCCATTATTATCTTCAAATGCCCCTTTCAGAACTTTGCTGATCCCATTGAATATTCTGGGTAGCTGAGTTTTCAAAACATATTCATTCCCAGTAGAGCTCTATGCTCTGTTGATTGGCTGCCTCCTTTCCTGATCATGCTGTGAACTTTAGTGGATGAAATTTTATACATAATCACGCTGCATTCTTTGCTGATTGAGCTGCCTATTATCACTGTTTATATAGCTATTACATTTTGCGTTTGCCAGTCCAGTTTCCAGCTTGTTTTTCCCCCAATATATTATGCAAAATAAACTGAACAGGAATTACAGTATTTCCAACCTGCTGTGTCTTCAGAATCTAAGATAGCAAAATGCTTAGGTTTTTTTTCAAATAGCGGTATAAACGCTTCTCCAAAGATTGAATCTGCTGGTTATGGAAAGCTTGTGCCACTTACTATATGCAAAATAGGGAGATTTACAAAGAAACTGATTGCATCTTTATTTGCTTTATCAAAGAATCTAAAAACATAGCTGAAACTATAGAAAATGCACTTTAGTGGTCTTAAAACAAATGATATCTCCAACAGATTTGTCGACAGCTTAGCACATAAGCCCAGGCTGCTGAAGCAAAAAGCATCTGGAATTTCTACTGCTAGAATATGCACCTTAATAAGGAAAAGATTCAAAAGTTCAATGCCTGAATTGTACAGCTTGGTCAGCGGAGTTTTGCAGCTGAACAGGCGTTGTCTGTGCAGCTGGCTTTGCCAAAAATAAATAAATAAGGGGAATGAATAAACTGATTCTGAAAAATATGAATCTTCCCTAATAATAAAATATGCAAAAATGATAGTAAACGTTCTCCATTTATTAAATTAAATTATGCATCTCAATCAGCAAAGTGTGCAACAACTGCACTCAAGAAGGGCGTCACTAAATCAGCGGAAGATACAGCCCAATCAGGAAAATTTAACAACTCGATCATTAAATCAGACAACACTACTAGAACCAAGGTAAATAAAAAGGAGATAAACTGTGCAGGCTGATCTTTGCAGGCTAGAACAGGGAGACTGAAAGACACCATTGTATAACAAATAGGTCAGTCTCCCAGGGGACCAGACCTTTAGGTGATGTAAATGATTATTGCTTTAATGAAGTCACTGGAGCTGTGTCTGTTCTTCTAAAGTAAATACCTGGTACAACAATTGTGTTGTGACTCTTGCTTTATAGCATGTTAGTTCCTTTGTACTCTGGTAACAACTGTTACGGATATCCAACCCCGTCTGGATGCTACTGCAATAGGCACTATAAAGGTAAGCAAGGAATGGAGGCTGAGTTCTTAGCTGTGCAGTAGTACTCTTTTGTGTCTTTCCCAGAATAATTTTCTGTTAAAAGAAGAAGGTAAAAATTGTTGGATGTACAAAATACAGTGTAATTTTCTTCCACCAGTGCTATGCAAAAGATCAGCCTTCACATTGAAATGTTTTCTGCCAGCCTTGAAACAAATAAGCCTGCAGGGCAATTCAGTGTAGATGTCACAAATGGCTACAGGAGGCAAAAAGGTATAAGGGGAAAGAACCGGATACAAAGAAAATGACAGTGACTCTGAGGTGATGATTCCTACAGATCAACAGAAAGTTTGCTGCTGATTTGAATGGGAGAAGAGACAGTCCAGGTAGGCCTTGATCATAATTCTTTAGCCTCTCTAATTAGAAAATCTGTTCTGAGATGGTATGTCTGGATAGTGATTAGAGGGATCTTGGATATTGCAACGAAGAGAGAATCACAAAAACAGATAATATGATATCAGGCCTTGTCTAGGAGGAAAAGCTAGAGGCAGTATAGTCAATAAATATATCAACCTTTACCACTAAGTTCTAAGACAGATCTGACCTGTTAACCGTGGCTGTAAAGTGAAGATGACCCTGCACCAGAAGAGGCAGACAGAGCCCTGGAGACTTTGCAGCCTACTAGACAGACTGGATGAAAGGATGAAACGATACGAAGGAATTACATGACCAAATTGAGGAACAAGTGGAAGTCAGTATCAAAGCCTCTAAATCACACTGTCCTTACTTCATCACAAACTTTCATAGTCATGTAATGCAAGACTCACTAGATTGTCTTTCACCAGCATGTGTCAGTTGTTAACTGTCAATTGTTGCTGATTCGCATCCTGTCTGTTTGTGAGGATTGGGAACTTGAATTATTGCCCAGGGCCTTTGGTGGGTGCACATAAGTTTTCCTAGCCTGTGTCAAGATGTCATTGCTATTATCTTTACCTGTATCAAGTAGGCTAAAGGCAAGCTGTTCTGAAACCATGTCTCCATTTTGCTGGGTAGACATATGCTTAGTCAAATCCTTTAGGAAAGCTGCCACTAATGCAGTGTGTGGAGGACCTGAAGTTACTGAGCATTACAGGTGTTTATTTAACCTTGGCATACACGGGAAAACTATAATGATTTGTTTTGTACCTGAAGCCCCAGAGAGGATTATGCTACCTGTCTGCTGTCTGTATGTGAGATGTATGAGCAAGGCAACTTAAAAGGCACATCCAATTTCTGTGCTTCATCAGGATCAAACATTTCCATTAAAATACTAATTTCTAAACATTAACATTAGTCTAAAATAATTATAAAATAACGCTCCCTGTGGCCATTATATCCTTAAGCAAGACGAGGTAATTTCTGCAGTTAGTGTTCTCAGCACTATTTTTCCAGCTTTCCTCTTTAACAATTCTTTTCAATAAATTCATTGCTCTTGAAAACCAGATAGTAATTAAAGCAGCCCAAGAAGGCAGGTGGCAGAGAACTCTAAAATACTGATATGTATAAAAATGTGCACACACACATACACACACAAATATGCACACCAAACGAATGTCCATACACACACAAGCATGCAGAATCTCTCCTGAGGCTTTGTATTCTCGATGGTTTCATTGTATGTCATATTTCACAGGTCATGAGGCCATAAAGCAAATGCACGCACAGTCTTAATTCAGTTGCCGCTGATGTCTAAAGAAACCATAGTTTCAGGAGCTGACAAAGATACAATTCACAGGAATTTAACAGGGGTTTTAAAGGTAAAATGTCCTTTCATCTTCTGAATGCTTCCCATGGTAAAGTAGCATTCTGCTCCCACTGGAGTCTATAGGAGGTGAAACACCCAGCACCTCTGGGACAGAGCTGGGTTCCCAGGAGACAATGGTTCACCAGACATGCAGGCATGTGCTTCACAGCCATCAACTTCAATAAGAATTGCCCACTTGATCTCAGCTCTTATTGAAGCCAACGGCTCTGAAGCACAAACCTGCATGCTCTGCGGAGATAAAATCTGAGGAGCTATCATGTTCTGAGGCTGATTTGGATACAAGCACCTAGCCCCCTTAAACCGATTTAAAAATCCCAGAAAACACAGACATACACATTTCACCAATTTGTTGTGCCTTGAAAATCAAGACATCAGGAAGAAAAACAGCTTCTCTTTAACACTGGATAATAGATGAAAAGGTAAAATACATACAATATGACACAGTTTTATCTGAAGTTATTCCTTAAGTAGCATTTGGATTTATTTAATGGTGCAATCGCTTGTCATAATAAGAAGTGGAAGTTTGTTTATTCATGCACTTACTAATTGCAGGGTATCATCATTTAATTTTCGAAGTGTCACACTAGGGACACGGAGGACTGAGGAGCATTTACCCTTTTTCTAAATGCAATAAGGGGGCAATTTCTATATACACTTGTGGAATGATACTTAAAAAATGAAATACGTTTCATTACACAGAAACTTACCCAAGCTGTTCATTTCATTTTCATACCTTACAGGAAGCAAGCTGCTGCTGATAGCTGTTCAACGCAGCTGGTTTCTTGTTTGAGGCTGTTAGTTGTGAATGGACAATCATATATGTCCATGTATTGGGCAGAGTTTTAAAATCCTTCTCAGGCTTGTTCTAAACATTGGAAACATCTGCAGACTTTTATAACTTTCAGCTTGCTGCAGTGACTTAGTCCTTTGCAACCATTAATGAATCAAATAGCCACACCACAGTATCATTTGTGCCAGGAGAGAGGGTGTAATTCATTTCAATAAATATAGATGTTTTCATATGAGCTGGTCAGTTCAAGACTTTCTTACAGTCAACGGACAGAAACACAATTAGGTCATGAAAATATATAAAATGGTGCAGGAGAACTGTGCTCTTTTTAAAATTGATTTCTCTAAACCAGTGTCAAAAAAGCCCATGAGAGCCACTTCGGAAGGAAAGGGTCAGAGATAATTTTTCAGTGAAAACTCTTTGGGACAACACAAATACATTATGTTTCCCTTAAGACTTCTTTCCCCCTTACCTCTCCCTTATACACACCCAAAAAATCCATTTTACTAGAAGGGAGAATTTCTTATCTTAAGGGAAGATTTTGATGAACATTTCGTTACTTATCATCTCATTGATTGGTTTATATACTGATACCACTGGCAGAAGCTTTGCCACTGTTTCAGGACTGTATGTTTCTTATCAGAAAATGTTTTAAGCTATGTTCAACTTTTTTCTGCATGTCATAAAAACCATGGTATTCAAACATGTTCCAGAAGGCAAGCTTTTGGTTTCAGCATTCCTCTGAATGTGAGTTTCTGCTGCCTAGGTATGCAAAAATGTTGATAGATTTTGTAAAAAATAAAAAAAAAAGAAAAATTAGCTTTCTGAGTCCCCACAAGGGGGATGAATCCGTGTTGTTCAGATACTTTTTGAAGTACTAACTTCTGAGTGCATAAGTTTGCAACTTGATAATAGTCTTTTAGCATAATATGTGTGCAAATTTAATGATGTCCTCAGCATTCATGTATTCTACATATAGAAGGTCTTTTTTTTAAACAGATACCTCTCTGAACAGTAATTTATTGTTACAACACCTCAGAAGCTGTTTCTCAGAAATACAGAGCAATTTTAAAAAGGAATAATTTTTGATATTAATTCTTGTTTGACCATGTCCCTTCCAGTATAAAAAAGCTTAATTACTTTATTTTTTCATGTGACCTAACCTCAAAATGTCAGTAGAAAATATTACTTTCACAAAGTATGTATTCAATTTCTTGAAAATATATTGTTAAGATGTTTCTTTAATGAGAACCGGTGTGCAAGATTTATACTGTATGTTACTATCATTATATATCTAATTGGACAAGTGCACAGAAATGGAAAATGGAATTTTTCTGCAAGCTGACAAAAAGCATATATGTTTCCAGGTGTAAAGTATTTAACTGTGTTAATCTGCAGCTGTATAATTATATTGCTGAGCCAAACAGGCAGTCTTACAGTCATTGATAATTAATCTTGCAATTTAATTCTAAATCTCTGCTTTTACGGTTCCATTTTCTCTATTACAGAGTATTATATTTTCTTATTAGAACAGCCTCTATATAAGTAGTACTTTTCACATAAGTATGTTACTCTGGTGTATAAAAATAGTATGCAACAGTATCATGAGATGCTAAGGACAGTTTTATTCTCAAGTATCTTCTGTTGCCTAAAAATTAAGTACTTGGTCTAAGCTACATAGCTAGACCCTCTTTATATTCAGTGGAGAGAAATGGGTACCCTCAGAGACTGATTTGTGCTGCCTGTGTCAAACATCTGGCTTAAGTTGGAACAAATCACTATTTGGAGTTGTCTGTTTTTCTCTGCTGACTGCAGAGAGACCCTAGGTGATTATTTTAGGCCATTCACCTTTCAGACAGTGAAGGTTAGTTGAGATGAATCCTATCTCTAATAGTGGAAACACAGATGGCAGGGGAGGGGAAAAAAAAATATGAAAGAAGAGAAACAAAACAACAACAGCTAAAATATGTTTCTTGCATTTATTCAAGAAAGAACAAGCAGACACTGTATTTGAAATCAGTGCATAATGTTCTGTGCTAATCACGTTAAAGTCACAGCAAAGAAAACAGCATTCTTCATGTGTGTGGATGTGTGTGAAGGGACTAAGCAGTTTAACACATGCTCACGCTCCAAAATATCTTTTGGATTGGACCCAAATTAAATTTAGTCAGGCCCAAACACCTGTTTAAAGCTGTGATGACACTGCCATATGGTGGGTCAGTTGCTGCACACAAGCAGACATGATCAGATTTATTTGGTCGGTTCAGGTAATAATAACCCAGACACCTATCCAGGACCCAGAGCATGTTTTTGGTGCATAAGATATGTGAGATTCACAGCTATGCTTCCCCAAGGTATCTAGCCTCCACCTATCTTGGGCTACCTGCTCTTGCTGTAATAACATCTTGCTTTGCGGAAATTCTTGAGGGCTGCCTCACGCTGCCACAAATCTTGGCAACACGAGGTGCAAAAACCTCACCTCCCACTCCTCTAGCATCACCTCCACTTGTATCCCAGCGTACCACCCTACCAATGCTCACCATGTGGTACTTGGTGTAATCTCACTCACATGTTCATAAAACCTGAAAAGGAAGAATAAGACCATCACACTTTACAGGCTTTGGTGTTTCCTTTGGACTATTTTGTTTCTTTTACGAAGCACAAAGGAACTGGAGTGCGATGCCACAGCCCCACCCTGGATGGTTATGTCAAGCACTGTAGTGTGATATGGAAAAAAGCAAGAAGATCAAAGCACTTGGCCTTTACTGAAAAAGACTGGGTTCAGCAATGTTTTTAAGAAAAATAAGATAATTAAAAAAACTTGTTCCTCTTCAATCATAATTAAATACAAGCACAATTACAAAACCACTTAAAAATAGGGAAAATTATTTAAAACCAGTTAATTCAGGGTTTGGAAGTAATTTGCATTTCGCAGACTGAAAAAAAGCCCCAAAGACAGCCTTAATCTAGGGTATAATTTCATTGGTATTTCTGTTGAGCTCTAAAAAGAAATAGTTTCAAAGAGAAATTAAACTGTAGTGAAACACATATATAAGATTTTTTTGCCTTGAAAATAGGGATGTCAAACAATCAAACAAAAACTCTTATGATGTCAGCAACACTGGGTTTTCTTTATTTGATGAAATAAAAACATTTCAAAGCAGATTATTGACATAAGTATTCTACTGATAAAATGCCTAATCATTTGTAACTACAATGTCCAAAAGACTGTGCATAGCACTTGAGACCTGTTGCAGGTTCATCTGAATTCACAATGGCTGCTGTGAGCGACTGTGATACGGCAATGATGTGCCAGCATTTTACCTGTACTTTCTGTGTTAATTTTAATAGTAAATGTCAGTTTCTTTAAAATCAGAGGAAAATTTACCATTCACTTCTTCTGTCTTCAGCCTTTCAAGTGCACACTGACCTGTCAGAATTCTCATATTAAGGCTCCCTTTCTTTCACCAGAGTGTGGAAATCTGTATTGCTTTATCTGGTTTGCTAATGACCAGACAATTTGAGAGTCATTCATAAGGCTAAGAGTAGACATTTCCATCTGAGCTAGTCATCTATGCTCCATTGTCATCAATGGAAATAAAGAGAAACTCCTTAGTCACATCTCGTCCTGAAGTAACTGTCTAAAATGTGTCTGATGAACCACAGCCTAAAATTGCCTAGCTCTGTACTTGAGTCCAGCTGACTCCAGGGCAATTGGATCAGCATTTATTTACCAGTTTCAGATGACTACAATTGCACTCAATGAGTCCTGCCTCTTCAGTTGTCTTAGCGACTGCGCTCCAAGATAAATAGTCTCTTTTCCCAGCCTAGGCTGAGCTGTGCCAGTCATCAGCAGTGATTTACAGTTACTCTGCTTTCAGTGCTCAAGTTTAACACTGCATCAGTAAATGGGCTCAGGCATGGCTTATAGTTAAAAAAAAAAACTAGTGATTTCAACTGGTTAGTTTGGACTTAGTTTGACTCCCTAGCCTTAAACCTAAAAGGCTAAGAAGAAAAAATGAACCTCTACTGGGGAGAGTTACTGGTAAATCTGCCCCCTGATGAGACATTACCTTTATTTATGCTGTTTAGTAGGGCTGTAAGAAGGAAATGTAACTGTATAAGCAAAAGAGCTAGTGCTAAGCACTCAATGGCCACAGCATAGACACTTCAAGACTATCTGCTTGGGACTAGCCATAGTCTGAACCCACAGACTGCTGTCCCATTAGCAGACATAATGCATCTGAAGAACCCCTGGAATATATCTTCTGGTTTAATTTAATCTAAAAGGAATATAGTTTGCATGGTCCAAGATTGTCACATAATGCAAACCAAAGTAGGGTAAATGAAGACAATTGGGAAATTTGCTTCAGAAACACACTTCTGGTCCACAGTGAAACACTGATGTAGATGTATCCACTAATAAGTATGATTAGGGCTTATTAACATACAAGCTGTGCAGTTACCTGCAGTCAAGAAGACATCTTAAAAGTGAAATGTTTTCTTATCCATTGCTTTGTCCACAGTAAAAAGTACATTTATGTAATCTGGACTGTTTGTCCATTGAAGTTATGTTATTGTATTTTCAGGAAACAAATCCTTTTTGTTAAGAAATCTGATTACATGTTTTGAGTTATTGACCTTTTTTTTTCTGGAACACTTTTTTTTTTTTTTAAAGATGCTCATTAAGATCTTTTGTACAAAACAAGTATGCCATAGAGCAACCAAATTCAAATTGCTGGCTTCATTATTCAGAAAAGTAGAAGTGTAACAATCAAGAGCCTTATTACACATACATAATTGAGTTTCATTGCAACTTATGAAAACATAAACTGTCTTAAACACACTTGCAGAAAATGTTGCATCATTAAATCAACACTTTTATTATACATAAGTAATTGTGTTTAAAGACACAAAACATATGTTACATATGCAGCAGAAAAACCACGACAAAACACAACTCATAATTCAGAAGTCTTACAGTTCTCAGATGTTCAAGAGTTCTTTTTGCTTGGCTTTTTAAATTAATACAACACAAAATGAAGATCAGTGTAAGTAACATCAATTAAACATACTTCAATTGCTTTTGTATAAAGCCATTTGAAAGAGGTCTCATTTGATACAGAAGACAGGATTCATTCATAAGTCTGCAAGGTAGACGTCTGCAGATGAGCTTAATTTCTAACCTTATTGTTCATCTAAGAAGCTGGAGATAAGATTTGACAGAATGTGTTTCATTTATTTCTCACTCAGAATTCAAAAAAATGAACAAATAAGTCATTGCCTGAAATGCTTACTTCTTTCTATGAAGTCAAATGTAGATATCTGCATTGTGTAAGTCTCAAGCTAGCTGAGATCAATCCAGCTTCTACCAGTCTTCCACATGGATTATTAATAGATTTTGACTTTGGACCTTCAGTCCAAACCAAAGGTGAAATTATATTGCTGGACTCTCTTGTTAAGAAGAGGCATTGTGTGTATTCTGAGCCATTGTCAACTCACCTTCTAATATTAAGAATAAACTGGGAGCAGGCAGGACAGGCTGGAAAGTTGGACAGAGAGGAACCTGATGAGGTTCAACAAGGGCAAGTGCAGGGTGCTGCACCTGGGGAGGAACAACCCCACGCACTATTAGAGGCTCGGGGTGGACCTGCTGGAGAGCAGCTCTGTGGAGAGGGACCTGGGAGTGCTAGTGGATGACAGGTTGACCATGAGCCAGCAGTGTGCCCTGGTTGCCAAGAAAGCTAATGGGATCCTGGGATGCATTAGGAGGAGTGTGGCCAGTAGGTCGAGGGAGGTTGTCCTTCCCCTCTACTCTGCCCTAGTGAGGCCCCATCCGGAGTACTGCGTCCAGTTCTGGGCTCCCCAGTTCAAGAAAGATGAGGATCTACTGGAGAGAGTCCAGCAGAGGGCTACGAGGATGATGAGGGGAATGAAGCATCTCTCCTATGAGGAGAGGCTGAGGGAGCTGGGCTTGTTTAGCCTGAAGAAGAGAAGGCTGAGAGGGGACCTCATAAATGTTTATAAATATCTGCAGGGTGGGTGTGAAGAGGATGGGGCCAGACTCTTTTCAGTGGTGCCCAGCGACAGGACAAGTGGCAATGGGTACAAACTGAAGCAGAGGAAGTTCCGTCTGAACATGAGGAAGA
>Ga0065711_1027664_pt1 | contig 47020 bp, 16 predicted proteins | sample Hoacrofraction12_FD_59098 | JGI IMG/M metagenome (GOLD analysis project Ga0065711, IMG submission 59098) | Hoatzin crop microbial communities from Cojedes, Venezuela - Epithelial fraction 12 v2 (version 2) | ecosystem: Host-associated > Birds > Digestive system > Esophagus > Crop | place...
CCCTCACACAGTCCTCCTCGACCAAGGGAAAGTCGTCCTCTTTGTAGGCTTCTTCTCTTACCTCCGGGGCCTGGGATTCCTGAGGGCCAGTCTTAGCACTGAAGACTGAAGCAAATGCCGTCTATCATCATTTTGCTCTTCAGTGATACAGAGTATTTGAAGGCATATCCCACAGAACATTCCACCTAAGGAGAATGGTCAGAAATTCAGGAAGTGGGCAAACAGGGACAACGTTCTCTCTAAATCATCGCTAAACTTCCCTTCAGTACTGTAAGGTCTTAATCTCAGTTGTGATCTGAATAGACCAGAATTTTGTGGAAGTCTGAATCCAACTGTCTATTTTGCAGTTCAGGTCCATATTTATTGATGCAAATACAGTATCCGAGTTTTGATTCAGCTTCATCTATGTATCTGTGTTATCTTCACAATACATCTTGGGCTGTATAAAGGGAAGTGCGGCAATAACACTCTCCCTGAGGGTGAGCTATATTGGATGTAACATGTTCCATGTATTTGCATTCAGTAGCATGGCATCAAACACACAACTGTATTAGCAAATCTCATTGGACAAGTCTGGAAACCACAACAGATGCTGGCAATCACAAAGACAGTGTTGAAGTGCAGATTCACATATTATCCTCACCCTCTGTACTGTTGTGTCGAATTCTGACAGGGGACTGACCTTTAACAAGCTGCTTTGGATAGAAACAGTCAAAAGATCTTTTCTGTTTGTCTGTTGTCAAATAAATACGTCTTAATGCTTGTACAATATTTTAACAAAGATATCTTTAACTGTGCAGATTCAATTTTGTTGGGACCTTTGTTAATTTACAGCTAAAAAGTTGGGAGCAGCTTAAACTATTCGCTTTTGAAAACGGTAATAAACTGTTCAGGTATATGGAGGTTTGAAATACGTCCATGGCCCTTCTGTCTCCTGCCAGACAGAAGCAGAACTTCCTCTGCTTAGGAGAAGGTTCTCAAACACCGTCAAAATCAGTTCTGTAGGTGCTTGTTACTTCTACTAACAGCTAACTAACCTGGTTAGCACTCTCTTTTTGGCTTGATGTTTCTAAGAGTAGATAACATCCTTCCTTTCTTTTTTTTCCAGCCTCCTGTAACTCCCTCTTTCTTCTTCACCCTCTCCCCAACTCTCACCTTTTCCCTTTCTCTCAGGAGCGAATGCTAACAGAATTTATATTCAGCAGCTTGTCACATGGCAGACATCCATTTTTCACTTGTCAGACTGGCCAAAATTGAAGCAAAAGCATGTTAGTATGACAATCAACTAATACAGACCCTCGGGGTCAAATCTTCGTCAAAAACGGGTGCAACAAACACGCTTGAAAGTTATTTAATTAAAAATATTCAGGCTCAGATAACAAAAGACAAAATTTCTGCATATCCATTAAGGACTTTTTTTTAAAAACTAGAACAAAGCACAGCATAGGTGCAACTACAAGCATACTGGAAAAATCAATAGCAATATAACAATGTATCCCTTTTTAAACATATCTATCTGTAAAAAGAAAACTGAAAGTGGCTAATCCTTCATTCTCCACTAAAGAGCTAAAAATTTACACATTCTGCCAGTTTGAATAGGACCTAGTATGTTTAATATATTCTGGGTTATATTTTTTCCTAGATAAATCAATAACAGGCAGCCATTCCCCAAGGTGAAAACGTACATTAAGAGGGAAAGACACCAGGCCAAACAACATTTAAGAAACAGTAGTAGTAGCAGTTTTCCCTTGCTTGCAATGAATGTAGGTGGATTTTATCTCCAATGAAACATCACTATGCAATGTAACAGCGTTAAAGAAACCAAATGACAGTCCTCCCTGTTTGATAACACAATACTTACTTTTCCATTATTGATTCTTCCACATAAGTGGCCCGTGCAGAACATAACATGCTGTTTAGATTATGCTCCACAATGCTTGAGACAGAGCGAACCCAGTAGGCAGAAGGTTCCCAGCTGCATAAACAATCATACCCTGCTTACTGCCTGATATGATACAAGAATGAAACAGCTGTATTAGCCTTCTCAGAGAATTATTTCAGACACAACTGCACTTGATTTATGCAGGGGATTCAAGAACATAAAGCTAGACATGAACTTCTAGAAGCTGAGATGGTCAGACTCACTTTATCTACTGCTGCTGCTACGTGAAACCAAGGTAATGGATGGTAAAACAGCAGCAGCCTGGGACTGGATGCTTTTGCCTGGTATACAGTATAGCAACTTCGTTTAAGAGAAGGTGGTTGTTATTCCCCTTCTACCAAAGGTATGGAGTGCATCAAGGCCTCTTCTCAGTGAGAAAGAGATCGGAAGGGTTTTTCATACTTTAAGATACACAAATCACAAACATGATAACTTCAGTTTTAGTTAGACTGAACTAGATTTGGGTGGATGAGTTCTGACAACCTATAGCCCTTTAAGGACCCTGTCCTCTCCATATACCTCTCTACCAGTTCCTCGCAATGCCCCTCCAGCCATTCTGCTTTCTGTCCCCACAGCTGTACAGTCATCTTGAAATGACACAGCACTCTAATTTCAGAAACGGGCAATAAAACTATGAAACCAAACTTTCTAGCGTGTCCAGCCATCTCTTCAAGTCTTATGAATGCTGGTTTTCAGAGCTGACAGTTCTCTTTGATATTACTAATGTCTCCAGGAGCACAGGGAAACAAGTGATTAAATTCCTAGAATTTTACTTACATAATAAGGCGTTTAAGAACACTCCTCCAATGAAGAAAAGTAGTGGTATTTTCTCTCTTATAAGACTATACACTAAAGCTAAAATTACATAAAGCAGTTTACAGGTTGTAATTTTTGTGACCTCTGTAAAGGCTGTAAAAGCAACAGAGCCAGGGATCTTTTACAATTTTAAAGAGAAGTGTTTCAAAGATCAAAGATTCGAGCAAGACAAAGGGATTCCAAATCCACTGCATGCTGCCTGTGTGCACAAAACATGTTTATATGTCTGAAAACAAAACTGAGTTATAATTGTCAATAATGGGGGGAGGGGGAGGAGAAGAATTTTAAAAAGGGATTCTAATCCCTTTATTTGGAGGACTAAGATAAATTCCAGGAATGAATTCCTGGAATAAAAACCCCACCACAGAGCACTTGAAACATTTGGAAGCATCCGCTGCTCTCAGAGAGAGTACACCAAACTTAGTAAACCTGTCCCACAGGGCAACTTTCTTCCTGCACATTTTAATGCAGGATTCAGGATTTGGTTCTGGCATGTTCAAAGTGGTAAACTGTGTGTAACATCTCACATGCAATCCTGAGAGTCAGGAGTCCTGAATTCTGTTCCCATGCTGGGCTCCTGGTTGTTGTGTCATCTTGGGCAGGTCACCCTACCTTGCAGTCTTTCAGTTTACCAGCCTGCAATATGGGTATAACAATATTGTCTGTGTGAATCAGATATTTTAAGACTGAGTGGTTGCACCATGGTTTGAGAGTCTCAGATGAAAAGTATTATGTAAATCCAAAGGTTTTTAATGCTTGGAAAGATGAAACGTGAAGAATTCTTTTCAGTTATTTTAAACTATTGACAAGAACAGTTTTTTAAACTCATTTTGTCAAATGTGAACATACATTTAGAAAAACAGCTTTTTAGGTAAAGTTTCTGATTCATTTTTGATTATCTGTTTTTACCATGTTTGCTTCATTTGCAAGAATGGGAGAGCAATTGAAATGAAATCGTAAGCCAACAGAAGTAACAGTATATTGTAGACACGTACAAAACCCACCAGTTTACAACCTGCAAAAGCTTCCATTCAGAAAAGGAAGGCAACCTGCCACACACTGCAAAAGCAATCCATTTTTATAAAATGCATGCCTTTGTGAATCACAAGCAGACTTTCTAAAAAACTGTCTCTTTTTCTCCTGATTCCCTGCAGACGTGTGCAATTTTCACTGCCTGTCAGTTTATCAAAAAGAGCAGAGCATCAAATTTCAGCTCTGGATTGTCAGGTCTGATCCCTATTTCCTTTCAAATTCCAAAATACTGACACATTGATTGGAGTTCATAGTGTCAGACAACAGCACTTAAGAGAGATATTTGCTAAAATATGGCTTCTGATCTACCTTTTATGTTTTGGTTTTTTCCTTTTGCAGCCTCAAGAGTATTGATCTGGGACTCATTTATATATGATTTTCACAAAGTAGAAGGCGATTCACTCAAACAAAACAGTTCTTTTGTATAACCTTTTAAAAGGGGGCCCATCAAAGGGAATTGATCTAGTTTATTTAGTTTGCCGAGACATCCCCCTGGCACTTCCATGGATTGCCTGTATCTTTAAGTTCCCAAAGCAAGCAAGATCTAAAACAAGCGCTCAAGGCTACACAGAATGCTTGGTGTATTGCAAAGTTCTGGCATGTTAGCATCATGTAAAAGTTGTGACTCCATAGCAACAAAGATTTTTACACACACACACACACATATAATACTGAGTATTATCTGTAAAACATCTTTAGTAAATACATTATCACAGCAGATCTTCTCAAGCAGATATTATCTGAGAAAAATGTCATCAATATTGCATTTGGATTCTGACATACACTAGTCTCCAAATTGTAAATCTTTGAGCCACCCAAACAGTCATCCTGTCTCCTCAACAACTGTTCTTTTTCACTGGAGACTGTGAGACTGCGTTGGAAACTGCATCTACGTCTGTTTCAGAGGTAGCAGCAGCGTTAGGGGCTACTGCAGTAGTTCCACTAATTGCATAACAATGGATTTTGAAGCACTCTAATTTGTGTGTATGTTGTAATTTAATGTAAATGGTTAATTTGATTCCCTCAAGTGTGGAAGACAGAGAATGCTACAACGTTTCTCCAATTACACTCCAAATAAGCTCACTTCTTTTGGAAAAGCATAAGGTGGTGGGTTTTTTACCTCACCTCACCCCATCCCTCCAGTATATTTAGCAATGTGTGTAGACTGTATGTATTTAACTGTGATGTAGAGTGGAAGATTTGTTGCTACCTTGCCCTTCAGGAAACACATTTCTTTTTAATCTCTCATATTTAAAGAAAGCACCCCTCAAGAGTAACTTTTCTATAAATATACACATGTGTGTTTAGAAGTGTGTGTGTCTATCTGTGTATATGCACATACATAAACATTTTGGTAGAATAATCACCTATTTCTTGGATGGCCACTGAGGGAGCAGAAAAGGAAATATCTGTTCCACCATACTCTTAACTAGGCCTCTTCCTTTCAGAGACAAAAATTCTCAGGGCTACTTTCAAACTGTGGTTGCACATGAGAGAAAGACGGACAGGGTAAACACTGCCTGTACTACCTGGATTAAAAGCTTCAGAAATTTCTTAAGAAAATTTGAAAGAACAGAGCAGTAAGAATAAATAGGAAATTTTACAGTGTTTGAACTGGGATCAGAGGTCAATGAATAAGCAATCCTTAGAACTTCCAAAGAAGAAATAATAGCTAAAATAATATAAAATATATCAGCTAAATTCCTGATATTAAAGGAAAAACTGATTTATCTAAACCTCCGTACAAGCTACTCGCTCCTCTTCAAGAAAGCTGCATGGATATTACATGAATTTTATCATGTTCACTTTTAAACCTTCTCATATCTGAGCAGTAATACGAGAAGCTTTTGTATTATTCTTATAGTTTATTGTCTATTTGTATTAATTTCAGAGGAATTCAAAACATACATTTTATTTGTAAAAGGATACTAGGAAGACACTGGCCAGGGGAGGGGGGAAGGAGAAAACAATACATCTATTCTGACTGGTAAAATCCAAAATTTCCAAAAGCAGAAACGCTTTTGTCAACCACCTGAAGTAAGGATGGAGAAAGATGTTCTATATGCATCTCAAACACGTCACGCAGCTAAGGGAAAAGATATACAATTAACTCAAGAGAAGCTTTAGAAATTGTTGTGCTGGCAACATCCAGAGTTTGTGGGACCCAGGACTGCGCTTATGGTGCACTGCAGTTTGAAGAACAAATTTCCTTCTGCGGGAATTGACCTACATTTACAGAAAGAGCTGAAGCTGCCATTTGCTCATCTTACTGAAGGGGATGTCTGTTTTTAGGCTTCCATATGACACTGCTTATATTCAGAACAATCACGTACATAACAATGAAACCATGAAAAGTCAATATCTAACTACAAACATACATGAAACCTTTCTTTTTAATACCCTGTATTTGTATACTGCATATACATCATAACACACACATATACAGCTACAGCCACATACACTAGCTAAAAGAAAAGAGCCATTTTTCATTTCTAGGCATGAGGGAAGTTGTAAAAGCTATCACGGATAGAACAAATCCCTTTTGCTTTTTGTTATGCTCTTTGTTTTAAAAGATCTAAAATATCTTGAATATGGAATAGAAGGATAAACAGATGAGTGACAATATAGGATATGTGTTGTGATGTTTTCCCTTTATTACAGAACCATATTTTTATGCAAGTAAATCAGCACTTTCCCAAAAAGTTAAGAATCTACATGAAAGATCGGTTATGAAGTTTTCGACAGTGTTATTTTGCTCCATTAGCGCCTGAATCCCAAGCCAAAACCAGGGCAGAAGTCTTGTTTCTGAATCATTTACAATTTAGTTAATTAATACCAAAAGAAAACCAAGGCACAGGGAAGTTGAGTGACTTGCTAAGGGTCATAAAGCACCTCAACAGCAGAGGCAATAAAAGAGCCCTGGTTGACTTTCAGCCCATTTCCCTTCCCACTGTGCCTTTTACTCTGCAACACACAGAGCCCAATTTTCTCCATGTGTTAGTCATGCAGGTAAAAATATAAACTGGTAAAAACCACAAGGAATTCTTTTTACTGGAATTAACTGGAATTGGTATTTCATTTGTGAGAGGATTCCATAATTTATCTTTCATAGAGCAAACCAGAATTCGTAGCTACCCACACTACAAAAAAATCCCCCCCCTCCAAAATTTCTGAAGTTCTGAAGCATTTCCAATGGCTTTAAAAAAAAAAGCAAAAGACTACCCTTCACTATTCTTAATTGTTGATGTCAGTTCTTCTAGAATCAGAACCTCATTACTGCTAAGTTTTGAGACAGCAGGTATGTGGAAGCTTTGCAAACTCACAGACTATGAATGCCCCAAAACGCATAAGAATCTTCTGTCTGCGTGGATGCACATACGTGGGTTGGGATGCGAGATCTTTACAAAGGCATAAACTAGCTGAGTGTGAGCTGGTCAAGAAGTCAGATACTTTTACTTTTAGGAAGATGGATCAACATCTGACTCAAATATTGTGCAGAAACAAAAACATTAAGTAAAAGCATGTCCTGAACTCCCCCAGAATCATGGTGGCAAGACTGAGCTCTTCCTTGCTTCATCAGTGGTCATGAATTGCTGTCCCGACCTTCTACACCATCTATAAAGCACTAATACAGCAAAGTGTTGGACTCGGTATCAGCTGGCAGACCAATTTTTTTTCTGTTTCCTCCAATGCAGAGAAGACATATTTCAGATCTGTTCCCAGTCAGGTCATCGGTAAGGCTAACACAGCTTCAGTCAGATTAGGATTTTGCCTATATAACTCTAAATAGAGCAGAACCAAATACACCTGTAACACAGGCTTCTATGCTATTAGAAAAGAAGGACTTGCTAGCAGCAGAGCAGGCAGTAATGCTATGTCAGCTGCCCAGCTAAACCAATCATCATTTGGCAGTAATGCCTTCCTGAAAATGGCCAGAGAGCTGGGGAAGTGGGCGCAATGCCATTCAAACAGATGGGCAGGGGTCTTAGGCAGCCAAGAGACCGCGTATGTGTGTCAAGTGAGGGTACTTAGGGCAGGATTCCCAGCTGGGAATATCCACATGGCTATCCAGCCTAAGCTTGCGCTTTGACAAAGAAACGCGCTACTGCTAATCCAGCTCAGGGTTGGATTAAGTGGGAAGGAAAAAGAACAGCTTCCATCACCACTTTGGGTTCAGGATGGCTGGGTGGCTGGAACACAGAAAGGCCTGTTTCTGCATTTTCTTTTGGTTTTTTGCTGCAATGCTCACATGGGAAACCATGTTCTGACTGGATACGATAGGAAATACAGGAGCCAGTGTCTTCAACTGAGGAAGAGCTTTACTTACCCTTTTTAATATACGTACGTGTAAGTAATATTACTCTTACCAACCCCCATACTTAACTAAGTAACCATCTGAAGTGTCAGTAATTGTCTTTTTCTGCCATAACTTTTGTTATGCAATATTGGGAATAACTGCTATGCAAAACGTACTCCAGACATTCCACTTACAACACTGGTTTTTCTGAGTCCCTGCATGGAATTCCTGAGGGATTGCAAGGCAGAGGTGTGGAACAAAATCTCCACTCCACAAAACCTAAATTACATTAGAAGTGAACATTTGTGGTCCAACTCTACCCTATTTTAAGCTCTAAGTAAATCACAAAACAATCAATAGGGCCACAGAGGGATAAGCGAGGGCTGAATGTGTACCTTCAGTAACTAGAGAAGTGATTACTTGCATTTAATTTGATGTTCATGCATGCATTAGCCCACTGAAAAGAATGTCATAAACAATGTTTATCATTTCACACACAATACAAAATCCACAATCAGGACTAGCTATATTTAAGTGATAACATTTAGTACTTCTAGGTCATTCAGGACCATGGATTTTAAATCATTTCCATTACACTTCTAAGAGGCAAGAGGTATTATCACCTTACTACATATAAAGAACTGACACCACAAGCAGCTTTAAGGATGTGCTTACTTTGGATGAAACAAGTGGCAATGGTTATGGAATTACAAGGAAGTTTCTGGTTCCTAATTTTGTGGCCAAACCAGTAGATCTTAACAAAGTTTTTAGTGCTGGAAGAAATAATTTTAAGACTGCTAGGATTGCAGCTGATGTAATTTAAGCTATAAAGAAAAAGCAGTCATCCTGGAAGTTTAAAAACTACAGGATTTGATTCACAATGGCATTTGTAGGGTTTGGAACAAGAGGGTTTGGGTAAGAGAGGCTAGATGCTGCAGAGAGGGATAGGAAGCAGAACAGAAAAAGTGACTGCACATCATTTGCAGACCTTTGCAGTCTTTTGGGTTCATGGAACACATACAGCTTTGCAACTAAGGTCACTGTGAATAGGTTTGAGCTTGAATGCAAGTATTAAAAATACCTTTAATACTGATTATCTTCATGAGACAATGCTATATTTTGTATTATTCTATTCTATAAAGGGTTAGAAAAAAATTATATTCATGTTCTCACCAGTATGTAAATCACCACATTTGTGTGAAGAGTTCCCCAAGATATCTCTGAGCTTTAGTTGCATGTTCTTAAAAAAGTAGTATACATTTCAGTAACAAATGATATCTCAGTCTTTCACCTAATTACTAAAAATCATCCTAAATTTGACATGCTGACCTTTCACTTACTTCTTCAGATAGAAGAAATAGACGGAAACTTGGTGTTACTTAATGAAAAAGGTGCAGTGTAGGAATCCACAGTCCTATCAAAAGTGAAACTCAACGATCAGGCTGTATTTTAGCTGCAATCTTTTTTGTGGATGATACCGTTAGTCCAGTACAGCTAAAGATAGACTTCTGTACCTTTGCTCTTGTATTTCGATAGACTACACATTCACATCATGCTGATTAGTTACCATTTTCAATGATATGCCAAGGGAATATTTCATCTTTTTAGCACAACCTGAATTTTTTTCATCAGTCCCTGTCATTCTGCAGAATCAGTCTTCAGAGAAAATATTATGCCAGGAGAAGTAACAGAATGCCAGCACTTAACACAAGGACAATCCCATCGTCTTTAAACACAGATTGATGAGCTGGGGAATAGCGAATGCTTTTGGATGTGCCTGTATATACGTGGTTCTGCACAGAGAACATAACAACATAAGCTTTGTGAAGCTCCAAAAAATGAGAAAAGCATGTTGTGCTGTGTCTCATTTCTATGTAAAATTAATGAAAATAAAGCAATGCACTTCCCATGCATAATGAATAACCATGCCAAACTGTATCAACTTTTTCAGACTTTTCCTCTAGAGGGTTTTTAAACGAGGTCAATAGCAAACATATCTCTACATTTGATCTGAGTGAGCAGCACAGAGTAACAGAGCTTGCCCATGCAAAGCGCAGTAACAAGCTCTTCTTGATTTTGATGATGAGAAATAGAATACTAAATACTACTCTTGTATTTCTACCAGGTATGGATTTCACAGATTCAGTTACAGAGAGGACAGGACTGTGAGTAGAGATACACAGCCCCCATTAACAATGCCGAAAAGATCAATGCTAGCTAAGCACAAGAATGACACCCCCATATGTCAGATTCAGTAGGACCAACAGCACGTGCCTCCTGAGGGAGAATATTATTCCATAGAGGAGTTTCAAAGAATCAGGTAAAATATTCACATTCTACCTTAGAAAGTGATAATTAACATTCCATCTTAACAGAAAGCAGCACCGGTATGGCCACAATAAGAAAAAAGCAGCTAACATTTCAGGGCACTATTAAGTGAAACTACCATAACAGCTCATGTTCTGTTTTCCCGGCTGGAAACAGACCAGATCAGTACAGCTCAGCTGAATATCGTACATTTTTTCCCGGTCCATGCAAAGACATTATTTCTTGGCTATGACAGACAGACCACACTCTGGAAGTACAATAATATACAGCAAACGCATTGCATCACTCAGAGTATGTTCTTCCTGTGCTTCAAACAAATCAACTGCTGGTTTTGTTACCTTTATAAATGTGTTTTATTATAGAAGAGAAACAAAATACATTAAAGAAATTATTGGTAGCATTTTGAAGATCTCTGTTAGCCCTGGTATCTCCTGCCTGACTTCTCACTGACTCTGCTAATTCCTGTTTATGCCCAGCGGCCTCACATTGGTATGTCCCAGGGAAGTAACACCCGTCGGAGCATCAGGGATCCTTCCCAGACAGTCCTACAATCTGTTTTCCCTGTATTGTCTCCCACTTGTAAGAAACACAGACTGGCCTGTCTGTGTCATAGCCGCCATTTAGGACATATTGTGGCACCTTTTCTACCGAGAGCCTGCAACGTAGCGGACATACACCTAAACCAGCTACCCAGTCTACCAGCTGCAGGTTTGCTGTGCATGGGTAAGTTTAGAACATGTTGCAATTCACACCCCCGAAGCAAGATAAAATTGGAGCAGGCAAGCCTTGAGTCACTAGGCTTAGCAGCTCCCTCTCCTGGAAGGACGCTCTCTTTGGTCAAGAAATAAGATCCCACACCGCCGCCGCGGAGCAGGCAGTTTTTATCATGGGAGTCTTACATAAGATCTTGTTGCAGACGTTTTATTAACAGAACTAACCTAATTAAGAATCAGTCTTCTACACCAGTGAGGCTAAAATTAAAAGATAACATCCTTACTTACAATTTTCCTTATTGAGGGTATTTTTTTTAATTTAATTTTTTTACTAATTGTATTACTATTATTTAAATTCTCATTAAATAAAATTTCAGTAAAACCTACAATATCCGATTTCAATTGAAACCGTACTGTGCTGGGCACTGTAAAACATATTCTAAGTATTTTGTCCTAGAGATCTTGTAATCTGTATAGATTTTTTTTTTTTTTAAATGTAGGACAAAGTCACTGACAGAGTGGTCTTACAGAAGTCTGACAGAAAATGTCAAGAATCAAATCCACATCTCCAAAGTGCTACTCTAATGTTGTAAAAACAAGGCAATTGCTTTTATAAATACTTTTTTTTTTTAATTGAAAATGTTTCCCTTTTCAAAAATCTTTTCTGCTTCTAGAACTTTCTAACTCTGTAGCTGGGATGCTTCTGGATTTAACTGGCAATTAACCATGATTTTTCATCAATCAGCACATTTTGCAAAGTTGAAAGTAAAAAGTCTACACTTACTCTCAAATAAGTTCATCATTTCTTTTGGTCTTCTAAGCAGAGACATTGTCGGAGTGCTTCTCTGCAGCACCCTTCTGCATGACTCGTCGGACAAATCAAACTAGGAATCAGGATTATAGAGATGGGCCACCAAAACGTTGAAGACATCTTGATTACAAACACAGATATTGTTGTTTGCCCTTCAACATAAGTACCCATAAATCACTTCACTGTTACCTCTTACCAAAGATTAACCTCCACTTAAAATGGTAGTAAAAACAAAGAGGCACCATTCCTCCCCTGTAATGTCGAATCCTGGAATGGAAGCCTCACAGAACTTGTCAAACTTCATTTTTTTTGCATTTGCTTGCATAATTTAAGAATATCTTGGGAAAAAGTGTTTACTATGTTTGAAAGTCAGGTACTTATTAAAATTATGAGAAAAATTTAATAAATACAAACATAAAAGAAAGCTTCTTCCTTTATCCCAGATCTTGTCACACTGTGTCTATTCAGCCAGACTATTCATGGCCGTGACAGTGGGAACACACAATTTTTGTGTTGCTATTCAGAATGATCATGCGAAATGGGTGTTTCAACTACCACTTTACCACTGAATCAAAAATTTGGAATGCATTGAAGTTGTTTGTTGATATACAACTTGTTAAATACATTTATTTGTATGGCAGATTTTAAGGTATTCAGGCCTGTCATTAAAAGCAAACAGAATCCACAGAAGAACTACTGCTTAGGAATGTGAACTGCAATGCCGTACCCTGCCCAGCCCTGATATTCTTCTCATCTGTGTGTCAGCATTTCTCCCCATAATGAGTTAATAGAGTTGATTTTGTCATTTTCTTTATACATGTAATTTGAGACAAAAGTTAGTAAGTAGTGATACTTCAGTGATCCGTCTGTATAAATAGTTGCACTAAACAGGCAGGAAGGGATCTGGAAGGAAAAGGACATCCTAAAATTCCTGGAGAAGAAGCTGCAACCATGCAAATTGTTCACAATGTCAACAGTCTGGATGGAATTTAGGGAATTTGGGTTAAGCCCCCAAAGTGAGCAGAACCTACTGGGAAGGTGGAATGGCTAGGCTAAGTGATCACTGATTTGGGCTCTCTAAGGTAATTTACATTATAGTAATTAAAGTTTAGATTCCCTTGCTGTTCTATTTACGAACTCTATTAACCTATGACCTTCCTCTGAAGTTTACACCCAACTGTTTTGAATTTTTTTCCTGAGCAAAAAGAAAGCAGTGTCTGTGGAATATATTTCTCATAGTAATTTATTGTATCTGGAGTCCGAGAGGTAGATACATACTTTAAGACAATCTGGCCGTAGTGTTGTGCTGTGTAATTATACTAGAGATCTTCCTTTGTGATCCTTCAGCTGAACCATTGCTAATATCCTTGGTTTTATTTGTATTGATTTTCCTTTAAGTTCAGCCTGCCATATGTTTTTCATTTAGTTGAATATAAAATGATAGGTAAAATTCTGTTGCAAATTATAGTGATGCAAACAAAGAACATGCTTTGCCCTACATTCATATTTGGCTTTTATTAAGTCAATTTTAATGACATTTTAATAAGCAAGTGCAATAACTTTTATACTATTCATAGGCACTTTATAAAGACAAGAAGGAAAAAAAAAGTCTGGAACTCTCTAATGTAACTGAAACAATGTGGTATCTGAACACGTATCCTCACATTTCCTAGTCAGCGAGTCACGAACAAGTTCACTGTGATCCACAGCTGAATGACTCTGGAATAAACATCGTTTCTTACTCTGTCTTAATATTTGTATTGCACACTGTTGTAGCGTGCTATGATTCAGAAAGCGCTGCTTTTGGAGGACAGATCTTTAAAGCCGAGAGCAATTGTTCATATCCAGGATGCTTATCATGTGTAATACAATGGCTTAAGAACATAAAGTAGCATAAGTAGCATACTCAGTAGCGTGGGGGGAAAAAAAAGTCTTCCCAAGAAAGAGAAGTGAGTTAATCTGAGAGCTTTCTGCTTTGGGGAGCTGAAAATGGGCAACATGGATGCTAATTTCTGCAGAAAGGGGCAGGTGCTAGGCTACATAAAGAGCACACTCCTTTTCACAACAGGGGGAAATGTTGCACAGAGAGAATTAATGAGTATGTTGGGCACCAGGGAATAAAATAGCTTCATAAACTTCAATAAACAACAAAGCTCCAGAGTTGGTCTTAATTTGTAATAGACTAGGCCTCAGGAGTCTGCTGCCCTTCTGCAAGCCTAGCCCTTGAGAGACAGCTGCTTTGCATCAGGCATTGATGTAGCTACATCTATAGATTAATAGATTTATAGGTATAGTTAACATGAACAGCAGAGGGGTATGTGCACATTCATGGAGACATTGCCTTTCTGCTGTGGGATGCATGACAGGATATCTTATACTTGGCTCCAGAATTATATGCATGTAGATACTTATGGATTTTGTTCAGAAATAACTTCTTACAAGAGCTCTATATAAAACAAAGATTTAATAAAAATGGGTTTCCCAATACCACAATCTAACTATCCTTCAAGTTCATATTTTCCCTGAGAACCTGGACATGCTTTGAATTTACATCACTAAAAATAAACTGCATGTTCATTTGTATCATTGATACAAAGAAATCACCGTTGGCCACCCTCAAGACACCTACATAAGATTGGTGCTTTTCTAACTAATGATCTATTCATATCACTTTTAATGTCACATGGAAAAGACATCAGCAGCAGAGCCACCAGAATTTGAGACAAAAAGTAGCATGCACCTATTCCCATAATAAATTGAAAATGTTGTCTCCTCCAAATTGTAAGTAAATTCGGAGTTAGTGCATTAGATATGTTAACCAGATCATTAATTTGTCGTGCTATTAGTCCTGTCCTACCAGCAACATTTTAAAACATGTAACATAATTCATAAGCAGAGATACATTTTTAACCAAAAACCCAAGTTAATTGAATTCCACCAAAATTACTGTCCATAGCCAATCTGATTCTAGTTTCTGATCCACAGTTGCTCACCAATACGTAAATAAATGTAATGATGGCTGACAGCATCTTATTTCAATGCTGATTAAATAGAAATCACTCCCAATAATTTCCCAGGATGTAAATGTCATTGCCTGGGATCAGTTTGAGATTATGATCAGTAAAAGAGCAGAAGTTTGTTTAATTGAAGTTATTTCAAATTAAGATTAAAGCACTTCTACTTTGACTAATGTGGATGCAGCAGATGCCATAATATATGTGGCCATCTATATGTTGTTCTATTCTCTTCAAGGGTTTGTTTTCACAGAGGACAAATGTCTTAAGAGTGATGCTCAGGAAAGATATAGATGAGATGTACGTCCTGAGGTAAGAAGTCAAAGTGATCTTACATGAAACCTCAAGCAGCAGCCTCTCTGAAGAGGAACACTTACACTGTGTGTTCAGAGGTGTGGGGGAGAAAATGTATTTCTGATAAACTCAGCAACCAGCTATAAGCCAGGCTAACCTTTTCACTTGCCTAAAGCACAACAGAACAGAAATCATCTTAAAATATGATTTGAAACAACACAGAACTTCCAGGTTTCAAATAACTCTTGCTGTTTTTCTCACACAGTCATGACAAAATTTATTGGACTCAGAAAACCACTCCTGTATAAGTTTTAAACTTGCATATTAGTCTTAGGCACATTCCAGCAAAACCCAGAATGATATAAAATATGTTTTCTAATTTTTCAGGTTTTTGTTAAAACTAACAGACTAATTACATATTTTGCTGAAGTTTATAAAAAATATATTCATATTCTCCACTTTTTGTATGGAGAAGCAATTCTGACTTGCAAGAAATTACATTTTATAGTGTTGTGTAAACATCTGACTTTTGATTAGAAAACAGAAGTTTGCAAAGCTATTAGGTAAAAAAAATAATCTGTAGATTATTTAACTAGCTTAGATACCTATTTGACAAACAACTGCATTGGTAATAATTTTGACATTTCACCTGGGAAAAAAGAAAACACTAGATTTCTTAATTAAAAAAAAAAACATATATTTTTTTACTCTGACCAAAGGAGTAGTCCACAGAAGAATTTCTCTTCTTGGCCCAGGAGATGGTAAGATGCCACTAGTCTCCAGCTGTGACAAATCTCAGTGGCAGTATCTATGTACAGTGTTGGCAGTGCTAAGTCTCTACCTATGGCCTCTCCTTTTTCTCTCACCTAGGAGCAGTAACTTCTATAATACATAGGTATGTATGGTATGTATATATTGTATAAATGTATAGCATGTAGTATACATGCACTATCAATAAATAAAATAGCTAAACTTTTGTTTTAAAAGAATTTCTGTTAAAATGTATCTCCTCTTCACAGGCTGTTATGTCACCTTCTTGTTATTAATAACATGAAAATCCTTTAACACTTGGAGTTGTAGTTTACAAGTAGCCACACTTTCAGCAAGAACAGCGTTAGCCATGTCCCAGTGAGAGTACCGGCTGAGGCTGCGGAAACATCTACTCTGTAGATTCTGCTATATTCTAAAATGATTCTAGCATTTTAATCCATTTTGAAAGATGTTTCAGAAACGTGCATAAATCACATCAGTCCCCTTGGGCAGCAGGAAACCTATCTTTTTTCTCTGCTTGATTTCAGACTGTGCATACTGTGTAGTATCATTATTAGACATCAAGAACAAGTGTGATTTTCTTCCTCGGAGTGAAAAGAACATATAATCACTTAGTCTCCAAACCTACAATATAGGCTAGAGCAGGAACCTTTCTGTTAGGGTAGCTTCAAATCTATAATTTTCATTCATTCCCTGCTGGCATTGTTGTTTCTCATCTCCCCTCTGCTCCCCCAGAAACATATGAGAGTGTATTAAGAAAAGTAAACAAATAAGTAAATGGACGGATGAATGAAGCATTCCTCACTTCAAAAACATTAACTACAACCCAAAACTAAACCTCCAAGCTCCCAGTACTTCAGGAACCACTTGCTAACATCCAGTACAACACGACGTTTCAAGAAGTATTTGTAGTAACTGTAGTGTAACTCTGACCAATGTTTTACAGACGACCATTCTGTCATGAAGACTATAGACAACATAGCAAATTCACTATTTTCTCTGTTTCTTCATTTGTACTCTTGTTACATGCAAGAAAAAGAATTCTATAGAATGCCAGCCTAAATTAATCTCTAGATTTTGAATACTTCATTGACAAATCTTGTCGCAAATACCATGTCTGAAAACTCTTCCTCCCTCATTTATCTGCTCTCCTGAGAGTACTTCAGACACTTTTATTTTATTGACACATTTTTTCAAAATGAAAACTTTTAACTGTGTCAACAAAAGTCATTGTTGATATCAAAACAGTCAATGAATTAGTGAGTCGTTACTAATAACATGCTCATTAAAATCTGAACTACTATCTGAATCTGAAGTACACTCTGAACCATGCTGGTTCTAGGATGTTTCCCACCTGACCAAACCCGCATGCGTAGTTTTCAACCAGATCCGCAGAGTACTGTGTGTGGCGTCTGACCCTATCCACTTCAGAGTGTTCTAGAGAGTGAAGGATAATGAAACAACATAACTATAAAATATCTCATCCTGCATTGAAATGAAAGTCTGAGAGATGAGCCAGTACAATGTCTTGCTATAATTTTACTTACCAGTCTGCCCTTGAAAGTGTTTCAAAATCACTTAGTGCAGTAAGATCTTGAAATCTGAAGACCAAGTGCCCCATTTCTCTATAGCTAATTAGTCCACACATCCTGCAATGCAAAAATATAATTGACTCTGTGTATAAAACTATCTGGGGGGAGCCAGTGTATTTGCATGCTAATACAAGGAACTGTTTGTAAAGATAGACCCCTCCATTATAAATGGGATATCAAAAAGGTGCCAATTATGAAGAAGTGGTGTACTGCATTATAACCAACTGCCTTGTGCAACTTACTAATTGCTTTACACGCTGTACAATCCAAAAATATAATTGACCCTGTCTGTAAAGCTATTTTTGGGAACAAGGAATCATTAGCATGCTAAAACCAAGTGCCAGTTACAAAGCGGGGAGTATGACCACGGTGACCATCTGCCTCCTAGATGAGTGAGCCACACTTTCTGGAAGCCCCCTCCCCCAGCCCCCCCCAAATCCCATCTTTCTTACTGCTGTCCAGAACAAAAACAGGGCTCATGGGATTTTATGTATATGGAATTTGCAGTACTCTGTAGAAGAGGAATACCTTTCAAAGGAGTCTTCTGTTCAGATTGAAAACCTGCCGGCAAGGACCACCGTCAATTGGAGTAGTGTGTCTTTGTACATTGTTTGGGGTTAGCAGTGATTCTCTTCTAGGGGTGTTCCTTATTTCCACCTGGAGAATGGGTTCCACACAACCACACGCAGAAAGTGCTTTAGTCAGGCAACACGCTAACTTTTTCCATTACTAAGCAATAAACATTAGTGAATTAAAGACACTGAGCAATGGCTGTCTGTGTACTCAAGAGTAACAACAATGGGACAGATGCAGCAGCTTATATGTTCCCAACCCATTGTGTATAATCAGCTGTACCGTATAAATACCCAAGATTTTTATATTATGTTTTTGTCTTCAGCACGCATACAATGATTAAAAAACACCTGTATTTTTCATGTATATAGCCCTTATGTATTTCCATGATCTAGAAATACTGATGTTTACACTAACCACCTTTGTCCAAATTTCTTCTGTATCAAGACATTACCGAGAAAAAGCTCATTTTTCACAACTTTATTACCCTTCGGGAAAACTGCAGAGAAGTTTCCGCTAGGATGTACCGTTTTAAGCAGCTCCTGGCAAACGCTTCTGTTTACTTTCCTGGTACCATATATTCTGGTGGTGAAATAATCCAAATGTGTTTTTATAAATGAGCACTGTGAATAGCCACTAAAAGTCAACTGAGTTATAAATGGAAATGAATTGGATCATGCACTCTTTTCAGAGATTCAGATGGGGCCTGGTAAGAACATGTGTACATCTTGTAATAGAGCGGATAAGTGGAAGAAAGTTTCTGAAACGTGCACCATTTCTTTTCTCGCTTCAGGGATCTCCCAAGACGCATCGCTCACGTGAAATAAATTCTACAGTCTGCATAGGGAACTGTGACTCTTGGGCTTTGATCCACAGGCTTCAATCTGTGTTGGGTCCATGCCAGTAAAATTGTTGGTGAAAAAAAATGAAAAACATCTTGTAAAAGGGTTTACGTGTGTATACAGAGGTAAGTTCCTATCCGTAAATATTATTTCACTAAACCCAAACATTTGTCCTACTGTGGAGCATAGGTAATTTTGCTCCACCACATTCTGCCTGGTCATATTTACTTGCTCTTTGTAACAAATTCTTTTATGTACTTGCACTCCAGTTTTAATAGGAAAAAAAATAAAAATAATTTAAAAAAATTTTAGCAAAAAAAGGGTCAGAGGAGACACCTTCTGGCTACCAATCTGGACAGTGGAGCTTTCTTTTCTGTCGCTATCCCCACTCTCTCCAATATGCCCATATATACTTCCTTGATTCTTTGCATCAGGAGAAACAGCAGATGAAGCTGAAGTTTGCCCTTTAATTATATTATAATAATTAATTCTATTGCATTGATTAAATAATCAGACTTATTTACCAGGATAATTGTCTAGCTTCCCCCCACCATACTGTATTAGTAAAATAAAGCAGGATTTTACAAACGACAAAAATGTGACTGTCATCAGAACTTCATGGTAAATTAATTTTTTTCCTAAATTCACTTTCCTTCCAAGTCTGTTGGGAGGCACTGGAATATAATGCTTTCCTACCTTGTATTTTTTATAGTCAATAAAAGTAAGTGGAATCCCCAGTCTCTTCTGTTCATAACTTTATCAAGTAAGTACACAGCTGCAGCAGTAAAGACAACTTCACTTTTACTACCACACCTGACACAGAAGCTGTAAGCACTGAGAATGAACGTGATCTTTTCACCCTAAAGACCAAGTGGATGTAGTGACATAATGCTACACTATCTGTCTCTTTTGTGGTTATCAAGGCACACTGCTTTTCTTTCTTTCTTTTCTGGTTTCTGTTCTTTTTCAGTCATAGTAGGAACATCTTGGCAAAATATCTGGGAAAATCCAGCATCTGAAGTAGCAGAATAAATGTGAGGTTCCTGATGATGTAAGCAATATTCATCTGAAAACCATGCGGATTCCTCGTTAGCAGTTGCTACTTTCAGTTTGAGAGATCACTCAGAAGAGGAAGTGGGTGGAGTGGAATAGAGAGAACTCGGTTGCTTTTACTTCAGTAACGTATTTTTCTGTTTCCTCTAATTGCAACAGTATCTGTATCTGATACATCTCCCCAGTCAATATTTGGTGGTGTCGTCAGTTTCAGCTTCAAGAGTTCATAGATATTATGAGAGTTCACATCTCACATAGACATCACATTCACAGAAATTATTTGCTCTGATAAAAAACTCACCCTAAAATTCAGTCTCCTTCCAAACAAGTTTTATAGCCAGCTTTAAAATTTCAGTTACTGGTTTCTAAAATACAATTACTATTTTAGAGTCCCATTAAAAAAAAAAAAAATCTGCAGGAGCTCTAACATTTTTATCAAAGTCTCAAATTCAAAAAAGTCAATGTTTATGCTATGCAATTCTACTTCAGACTGAAAAGCTGATGTGCTCACACTGATCATAATCTATCAGCATTGAATTGCATTCTCAAATCACCTTAAATAACGCCGAACAAACTACCATAGTTAGCATTATATAAAACATCTGAGCAATTTAAGAAATAATAAGAAAAGAATAATAACTAACAAAAAATTCCTTTTTTCCTTGCCTTTAACTCACTGCCCCACTGAGACGAACACTATTTGACTTCTAGCATGCAATTAAGAATGTTAAAATTCTCTTCAGTGTTTCTGCAGCATCTGCTTCACTGATTGGTGTCAGTTGAGGTAAAATTTTAGTTCTTATTTTGTAGGACTTTGCAGTGACTAGCAGATGCTTAGCTATTGTCTCAAGCAAGCGGAATCTAAGCAGTGAAGACAACCATATCACAAACAAATGTTTGCTAGAATAATAACGTAATATGAGTATTCAATGTACTTCCTCATTCTGCATTTCTAAGATCTTGCAAGCTGTAAGGAGGACAAGAGCTTCATGGTCTAATCCTCCTCTTTTGATTTTACTTGGGGAATGTAATCTGTTAGAGCTGTAGAAGGATAAAATCAGGATCCACTGTAATAATTAAATGCAACTAGATCCATTGAACCATGTACGGAAATAAGCCCCTCAAATTTATAAAGACTTCTATTTAATCAAGTATTTTAAGTTTCAAAGATTAAAAGAACAAATATTTCAGTCGACAGTCACACGTTACGCACCCTAACAATTCACTGCCTGTAACACGTGCTGCCTAGCCTTAAAATGAAGTGAAAGTGTGAATTTCTCCTGTTACAAAGTCTTTTTGTTAGTGCGATTCACTTTGTCACCATTATTTTGTGGTTACATAACAGAACAAAAGTCAAAATTTCAAAAAAGGCTGTCACTACTCTCCACACTTTTTGGCAGCCTTGGCTGAAACAAAGAAACCGTCCAACCTGCCAACTCCAGAAAGGCATCTGTAACTCAGAAAAAACTCCCCCCACGCAGTTCTGCCGATGCAGCTTAGTCCTCAGCTCCAGTTTCCCCACTGTTCAGCTACTGAACCTCTCCTCAGCAGAACCTATCAGTTATGGAAAACTGGGCCAGACTCTGGCTTGGTTTTGTAATCTGGACAAACGTCTTCTTGGAATCGAACTGCGTGGACCGAGCTCATTTCACCTCTCCGAAACTGTTTCTGAAGCAAGGTCTCTGGAGGTGAAAGGTTATGAATTTATACACTCATTCCAAAACTTGACCTATTCCTTCCTTTCTTCTTCTTTTGTTCCTCTCTTTTTAAGAGCTATTTATGCTCATTTATCTGAGGAATTTTGTTTTTCAAAATGTTTGATAGCCAAACAGGAAAAAAAAAATTGAGATTGGTCTATTGAAGTCTTTATTATCTCAGAGTCTTAAAGGAAATAAAGCCTAACTGAATTTATTATCTCCTTATTTCCTAACAACAGTACCATGAATTTATTCTCTCCTTCATAGGATATAAAATATCAAGAAAGAAAATATAACTGTAACTGTCTATCATACTGTCTCAATGCACATCTAAAGAAGATGCAAAGAAAATGCAAAGAAATAAATTTATGATAGCTGATTAAAAAAGCTATGATATGTAGGTTACTTCTGGATTAACTTCAAAGCACAAGAAGAGCCCTTGCTGAACTTGTTTCAAGAGTTTCACCAGACCTTGATTCAAATGTTCCAAGATCAGCAGGAGTTTTCTGATTGACAAGATCTGGATTGTGATCACATACCTGCAGAAGGCACCTGCATAAAGTCCAGCTGCTGTGAATACATCGTGCTGCAGCTGGGCTTTCGTTCTTCATGCCCTGGTGGACATGTAGTCAGCATACTGCTAAATGTCATCACGGTTCAGGTAGTCATACCCCAGGGTGATGAACTTGGTTGTTGGTTGGGCTGTTAGCTACATTGTAACAAACTCCTTCTTCAACATTCTTCAGGTGATGAATTATTGAGGTTGAAGCCGCTCTCCTCCAAAGGTTTTCTCCAATCACTGAATCGCTCTTGAGACAAAAATCGTGCAAAAATACAGACACTAGAACTGCCATCGCAGTGGTCTCAATGCTGCAATACATGTATATTTATATATGTATAAAATCTTATCTTCTCCCTAGCTCCTTTGCATTACTCTGCAGTGTTACTATCCAAGGCTTCTTAGTGCAAGCTCATGCTGAATTGTATGGTGACAGTGTTTGCTTTCACAATCAATTACGAATTCCACTGAAAAAGGCAATCCAATTATTCCCCAGCTCCCAACTATGCCAAGCACAAGAGCTTATGAGGCCACACATTCAGCCAGATAAGGGAACTGATCCAGCTTAGAACTGACCTACCAAAGAAAATACTAGGCCCTCATTTGGGTGACCACATGGCCACATGCCAATGGAAATGGCAGGGAAGAATCTTCCTTCAAGAACAAGGACTTCCATTGTCTTAACAACATCACATTGTCTTAACATCATCATTTAAATTCACCTATGGATTATTTTCAATTTTCACTTCTCAGAATACAGCCCCCATTTTTATATAGACTGCATTGCTTGTTCTTAACTATCCAGCTTCATAACTCTGTATTTGTCTGTACTGACTAAAATGAATAGGTAGATTTGTTTGCACGGGCTGAGGCCACAGAGTAACCCGAACTCCTCTTCATGGGTGCCCTGACCAGGTCATGACCTGCCACCCTGACAATTTTTACATCACCCTTAGATACTAGCAATGATTTTTTACCTATCGTTCACATGCAGGGAGTCAGGCCTCCTACCATTCCCATTCAAACATATTAAAAACACTCCCCTTTAAGTGATGATGCCCCATTAACAACTACTTTTTGATATCTGCCATTTAACTAGCACTTAATCCATTTAAGATGGGCTTTGCTGATATTGTAGAGTGTTAATTTTTTATCAGGATGTCACACAGAAGTAAGGCAAATGCTGTACAAAACCCTAAGTATATTACATCTACATACACAATATATCCCACCATTTTAACACCACAGTTTTACATCCCAGGCTTCCAAAGCTGCTAAATTCTTTTCTATTTTTTAACATCCCATGTCTAAGTTTTCAACCTTGAATAGTAACTGAAAAAATGGAAATTAAATAATTTACCAGCTTCAGATGCTAACCAGTAAATTGCTGTGAATTTGTAACTGCACTATCATTTTCATTGTACTACATTGGCCATTTAGGTGAATGATAACCCAGGAGACAGCACCATGCAGGGCTAGCAAACAAGTAAATCATGTAGATTGCACACTGCTTTCAGCTGAAAAAGGGGCAGTAAATCTGTCCTGCCATTGCCTTCTCTTTTGTTGAATTTTCAGGATGGTGCAGTCTTTTCATTGAAACAAATAAAAAAATTCTACAAATTTAATTTATTGTCTGGGTTTTGCGCGTAATGACTAAGGCTGACCAATACAAGTCAATGCGCTAGAAGAATAGGTTTAGTCATTTAAGACTGTGCCAGATAGAACATACAGCTAGTTTTAAGCACAGGAAAAGAAAATTCTGGTTACAGCATGGCACCATCTAATGGCTTTGGCTTTAACTGCAAGAACTCTATTAAATAAACAACTCTAAGTGGTGGCAGACAAACAGCCCTTAAACAATTATTTTGGTCACTTGTCTCACCATGTATCACAGCAAGAGAGGAAAAAAAAAAAAGAGGAAATCATGTAAGTTTAAAATGGAAATCTGGACTGGCAATGTACATGGTAGTAGCAACTGCAACTGGTTTTTCAAACCACGGCTGAATATTTTAGTTCCAAGATAAGTACTTTAACACAAAATTTAGACATACGAGCAGTGCAGTGTTGTCTACGCACATAAATAGCAGAATACTGTTATTTTCAGAGCTTATAACTTACTTTTGGATTACTTTTGCCAAGAAAAAGTATGCCTTGATTTTCTGTTCATTTTGCAGAGTGTAACATTACATTTCTTTGAAACATATACTCAGAAAGACAGAACTTTGTACAACTCCTTGGCAACTTCTGTTTTGATTTTGCTTGTCAGCAAGTTAGAGGTAGGTAAGAGATAATCCAGACTCTTGGATGGCATTCCCACCTGCTGGTGACTTGTTGTATCATAACTAAGCAGATCACTAGTTTGCCTGAATGAAAATTGTTTTCATTTTTTATGGGAATAAGTATGGAAATGCTAATATTAAAATCCCTTGTAAGGATACCAAAGATTTATTAATCTTTTAAGTATACTAAGAACAAAAACCATGCATTGTCATGAGAAAAACTATTGTTATAGAAATTTGTTATAGAAATTTCCCAGTAAGAGAAGCAATGGCCAGCATTTATGCACAGAATAGCCACAACAGCAGAAATCTTCATTTGCATACTAAATGCTAAGAACATATGATTGCCATTTAGATGTTAACAAAAACGAAGTGGTATATAAGAGACTTAAAAGTGAAAGGCTCCATAACTTTACCATTCCATCAATTCCATTCAACACAGTTAAAACATAGTTTAAACTTAAGAAAAGGGTGATTGAACACAGGAACAGGCTGCCCAGCGAGGCTGTGTTGTCTCCATTCCTGGAGATACTCAAACCCTGAGCAGAGACAGCCCCGGGCATCCAAGCTGCCCTTGCTCTGAGCAGGGTTGGACTGGTTGCTCTCCAGAGGCGCCTGCCCACCTCAGCCATCCTGTGGTTCTGTGATTCCCTCAAATGATTGTTGCTGCTTTTGAAATAAACCTCAAAACCTCAACACAGAATTACAGGGTGTTAATCTCCTAATCTTGGCCTTATTTTCCAAATCTCCTTAGATTTAGAAAAGTTCACTCTCTTGTAAATATTTAAGATAATATCTGAGGCTAGCCAGGGAGTGAACTACTGGAGAGGCCTAGTACTGACTCTGGAACCAACTCCATGGCTCCAGAGACAAACCAAACATAATGAAAATGTTTCAAGTCACTACAGTGGAATTTGATCACAACTGGTATAATCCATATTGCACAGATTTTTTAATCTACAAAAATAGCCCCATGAATAAAACAGCAAAAATTTAAAGGCAGATGTATGAAGTAATTCAACTGTTCTCACTGAAAATACATTTTTACAAATGTTCTAAGAAATGAGGGAACAATTTTTGAAAAGAGTGAATGAAAGTACAAAATCAAGCGATAAATAGACCTGATTAATACACATACCCCAAACCTTATCTTTTTTATCCTTTAGAGAGACACATTCAAAAGATCTCCTTGCTACTTTTTCCTCCACAGACTTTCACGTGTTCCACTCCTGCACAAACAATCAGTTATTTTTATGATTACTGCTGGCTTGGAGCCTATTCATATCACTAACGCAAAAGCATTTGCTGACTCAGCGATAATTTGGTTGTCCCCTGTTAGGATTACAGCATCAATCTGTTCAGACGTGCAGCTGGTTCTGATTCGTGTTCCAAGAAGCAGAATGTGTATAAGTACGTACGCTTTGGCAAAGCCTAAAGCACCATGATAATGCATTTCTACTAGATCCCTCTTGTAAAACTGGATCTCAAATACAGTTTTGAGGCTTATGCTTGTCCAACGCACAGGAAACTGAGGTATGGACATGGAGCCACAGTTGCTCCTGTCCAGCACTTTGAACAGTTATGATAACGGTCGCTTGGACAGTAGTGTAGTGAATGCCACAACCTGCACAGAAAAAAAAAAATCTAACAAAGGAGATACCCTGAAACATACTGTTATTAATTGTAAGAGTAGATACATTATTAAAATATAAAATTTTTGTAAAAAAACAAAAATAAAAATTAATTTAGTGTTCTAGAAGTACCTGTTTGTGGAAAAAAACAAACTTAAAATAATTCATTACTCAATCACAGAATCATATATTATAGCTTTCCATTTATATAATATATTTAGAGGTCTGTTCCAACCATAGATTCTTACAGCTGGAAAACAAAAACCCTCTGGCAAAATTTAAACCTAAACGTAGACCTAGTTCTTGTTTAGAAGGAGAGTTGTAAAAGCAAGAAACAGAAACAACAGCCTGAGGCATTGACAACAAGTGCGTTCCAGCTGGAAACCCCATCCACATGAGGTAAGCTACTTCACAAGGTAAGCAGAGTGACACATTTACCATTGGTTGTACAAACATATAACCAAAGACTACCACAGGATATAGATTGGGGAAATAAGTGAAAAGACAGTTGAAGAAACATAAAGTGACAGTTCAGACTGAAGAATATCACAAAGACTAAAGTAGCCACTAAGGATCACACTGAAACAAAGGAATACAAGACAAAAACTAGGCCACCGTAAAATTTTCAGAGAAATGAATTATGTTATTTACTGTGTAAAGAAACATAGTCTAGTTAAAACATAAAACAAACCACAAAGACTACTGAGAGAAGTTGCCTTTCAGTAGTTTTTATGCTTACAGTTTAATATATCCCCCAAAATTTATCTCATCATATATTTAATGTATTCATATCAATTTTTCCCATCATTGCACTGACAATTTTATCATACCTTTTATGTAAAAACTAAATAAAGAAAGGTAAAGTAGCAATGAATTATGTATCTTTCAAGCTGCTATCTCTGTATGCAGATTCCACTGTGTCTGACAACCGTTCAAAAATCTTGGAGCTTCTATATAGCTTATATAGTATCAAAGTCCTACATAAGCAGAGATGGAGCAAGAGAAAGCTGCCCTATGACGAAGACCTTATTGTTCCTCTTTAAACTAAGCCTCTACAGCTCAAGATATTTTTTTTCTCCTGTGAAAACAGCAGCATCATGGCCACTTACTGCACCCTACTTTTTAAACTTCTGTCTCCACAGAACATCACAGTGCTGCAGGTCATGCACAGCTTTCTGGTGGAATTCCATGGGTAGTTCAGCACTTCAGCAGAACAGAGTTGCTACAGGTCACAGCTTAGGCACACTAATAAAACAGTGCACGAAAAAGCATATTGTGCTTTTCATCAAGAGGCTGCCTTTTAGTCCTTCTGAGTTTAGGAACATTAATATCCACAAGCAAAGAAGACCTACTGTTAGAGGTTTAGCTCCCTGTTTTAGCTGTCTCTTCTTATAACATTAAGTACCTGTTCCTGGGTTCTTTTCAGCTCAAGTCTGCAAGAGAAAAACTGACTCAACTTCTCTTCCTATCTACCTGATATCAGTATGTTTAGCCTATACACACCTTTCTCTTCCCAAATCACAGATATGTAATGTCACAAAAAATGGTGCGATTTAACAACCTGATAGATGGTTGTTAAAGGAAACTAAGCAACTGAAGGTGTTACTACACAGTTGCATTACAGTGATATCCTGAAGCTACAAAAAGGTGTTATGGTAGAAATATGGACCAAAACCTGTGAGACTAGCAACAGAGCCTCCGTTTGCATTCCTCCAGATCTGAATTTCCTCCTCTGTACTACATATTTCCCAAATAGTCTGTCATTACCAGCTTTTATTTCTGTTATTCTGTATGGCTGAGAAAGAGGGGGATGGAATGCAGATTGCAAAAACAGGGCAGAGTAGAGGAGCAGCATAAAAACAGTCGTGGGAGAAAGGCAGCAGTCACAAAAGAATTTCAGCTATCTTTGTTCATCTTAGAGAAAGATGATGGTAAATCACATACTAGTCCCTAACAAAAATGCTTGAGCAGTAATCCTTTGTATTAGAAGGGAGGCCACAGTTGTACTGAAGTCATGCAAGAAAAAAAAAATGCTGATTAATAAACTTGTTTTCAGAATGCCTAGGATTAGTGTACACAGTAATGAGAGTGAGTACATAATGAGTAAGTGTATTTTTTGTATGAGAGGAAAAAATAGCATTTGGCAAGGGCTAGCATATCTGGCTAGCATTAAAACAAGGGAATAAGATTCACCATCTTTGTACACATAGAAAACAGAATTCAGATCTAGACTCAGTGACATTACAGATTGTCTCCTGTTCAGTGGAAATACTTGTAGAGATGTATCCCTTACGCTGACTTTGGAATGTGGTGCCTTTAATGAAATTCTTCCTTTTCCTTTAATCCATCCATCAGGCTTGATAGCAAAGAACAGACCTTTCAACAAATAGCACCCTTTCCTTTCTGCATAAATTAGGCTCATCTGACTGGACAATCTTCATCCAGGGGTTGAATAACCTGGTTTTGTAAATATTATCCACTCCACTCTTTCAATTATAATCTCTGCTCTTCCCAGTTCTTTAAAAACATGTCACATTCTACTGAAGTGTTAAGTAGAGAGACAGAAAAATGCAAATTGCTGTTCACATTGAAAGTTTAGAGCAGTATTTGGAGTACACAATTCTGAGTACCTATTTGCTGCTCCCTCCTGGCTTGCTAACTGGCTTCATGCCAACTGATTGAGCTTGCTCAGTGTCCCAGCTCACCAGTCATGAAAGTGACCAAACAGTATGTTCTTCACAAGCCTAGTGATACCTACATAAATGAAGACAAAATCCTTCTTTCAACAATCTTATTCTGAGACTTAATTTGTGGAAAACATTTATATCGCTTAGCTCAAAGTCAGTAGCTAAGTAAAAAGCTATTCTGTTTTATTTAACAAGAATCTCTGTGGGCAGATACATAAGCAGAAAATAATGTTTCTCTCATGAGCTAGCTTCACTTTGGAAGCGTGAGAAAAACTATCACACCTTTTAATCAAGCCTGGTTAGCACTCCTTGATCAGAAAAACAATCAGTGATTTCATGGAGCTCCTTGGAACTACAGAGTTTTCCAGATTGAGTTTCCTGTGGTGCCACATAGCCATGCTCTGGAAAAAGATCTGAAAACACTTGTTCTTCCCCTTGTCACAGATTTAAGCCAGTCGTTCTGGCAAGTCAGATGGGGGGATCCTCTGCGTGTCACTGAAGTCCTTCGATACTTCTCTAAGCAATCAATACTGTGGCATCCTCTCGAGGTTCCAGGAGCTCTGAGGACTGCACATATCCGTATAGACAGAGAGCAAGACACAGGCTTGCTACTACCCTGCACTACTCCTTCCAACACATTCAGCCCTCCGAGATGCATACACTCCTAGCTCAACAGCTTACCCTGAAACCAATATACCTCCTCTAGATCTATACAGCCTCCAGGATTCATCAGATGATCATTAGCATGGAAGAGCCAGAAGACGGGTCCACAGACAGGCATTAGAAAATGGAGGCAATCTGAAATAAGAAAAAAACCCTACTGCCAGCAGTTTCTGCTTGACTATACTATTCTCAAGAGTAATGACAGCAGCAGTAGCAGCAACACTTCTGACTAGAAACTCTCTTTGTACAGCCCATTGCTTTGCAGATCCTGGTGTACTGTTAGTGGCTTGTGTAGCACAATTCAGAAACACTACACAATCTCACTACTTGCATGTATATCCTCTGCTACCGACTGCTCCAAGTAACTACAGTGACACACGACCCTTCTCAGAAAAAAACTCAGTCATAATATGTTACTTCAACTTTTTTTTTCCTCAGCAGAGAACTTTCCTCAGCAGAGAACTTTCCTCAGCAGAGAACTGGCCTTTTGTATTTCATACATAAAAATATTGTATGATATTCTGTAGCTTTAAAATTAATCACTTGACAACTTTAGTGAGGAAAACCACTTTTTTTCCTTCATATAAAAAGGTGCCATTCCAGTGAATGTCTGTGTAGATCTAATAATCCTCCTAGAACAGAAAGCACATCATATCTATGCAGCAAGCACAACAACAGTTTCTCAGCAGCCATTATCTGTTTTCTCCCCTTTTTGCTATATTTTGCATTACAGTAACCCCACTGCTGATACTGTACGCTTTCTGTAGAGTACCATCTGTGTTGCCTTGACTGTCTTCCCTTTGTTTCGGTGTGCTCTCTCCCTGCAGAGCTCTCCAGATCACCTTCTTCTTCCTGGTCTCATGACAATGATGTTACACAAGAAATTCTGTCCCTCTACATCCAATATACTATCTAGCTTACATTTGGCTATGCTGTTTATCTCTCTATCGTACAGAGTGAACATGTTACATTATAAAGGATAACTCAGTCTAAATACTTAATGTATGATTCTCTGCATTTTCTTGCTGTGATGATTTACCCTGAGACTACTACACTAAGGATCAGCTCAGACTATCATGCACTACTGAAAACCTTTCATCTGAATTTTCTTTCTAGTAAACAAAGGATCAGAATAACATTAAGGTTCTGCCAGTATACTTCAACAAACATGTCTGTATCACTTAGCTTCAAATATAGATGAATAGTTTGAAATTGATGCTGAACTAGAAATATGCATATTATATATAGTATTGTGACCAGTATTGTTTAATATTTTCATCAGTGACACAGACAGCAAGATCGAGTGCACCCTCACCAAGTTTGCAGATGACACCAAGCTGAGTGGTGCAGTTGACATGCCTGAGGGACAGGATGCAATCCAGAGGGACCTGGACAAGCTCAAGAAGTGGGTCCTTGTAAACCATATGAGGTTCCTGCAGCTGGATCAGAGCAATGCCCAGTATCAATACAGGCTGGGGGATGAAGGGATTAAGAGTAGCCCTGATGTGACAGACTTAGGGGTATTGGTGGATAAAAAGCTGGACATGAGCTGGCAATGTGTGCTCGCAGCCCAGAAGGCCAACTGTTCTAGTTGAAGATGGACTTTAAATGTCCATTCCAACCCAAACTACTCTATGATTTCATACCATTACATGAACCAATCGAGCATTTTCAGTTATTAGTCTCTGTAAAGCAGAACTGAGTTTTAGTTCACCTGCTTCAGATAGGCAGAGGCCCATACACATGCCAAACTCCTACCTTTTTATTCCAGCTGGATGGCCTTGGAGGGGAGTAAGCAGATATTGTCAGATGCCAGCACAGCCATGCTTTACAGTAAATCTTCACAGCTCAAGCACTGTTTCTTCAGTCTATTTTTTTGACTTAGACGAGGCTAATTTAAGTGGATTTAATGGTTTAATACTACAATGAATACAACAAAGCTGAAAGACTTGCAGAAACTATCAAAGCTCAGCTGCCTATGAATAAACTACAAAATAAGGCACTATGTGTATTCACTGCTTACCAGCTACAGGTTCTTAAGACTCATTTCTAATGTCTAACTTTCAAGCAGTTGATATAACATTCAAAGCAGTGACTAGATGGAATGAAATAGCTTTAGAGTAGTTTTATGTTGCATATCTAGGAATAGCATACAAAGTTTTGTCTTCAAGTCTCACTAATTAAACAAAAATCTTGGGAGAAGGGCTGACATGTATTTGTAAAGAAATCATCTGTGACTGTTAGCTGAAAAAAAGCATTTTATAAGAGGGAAAAAAATGGAGTGCAAATGCTGGGAAAACCATCCTTGTAGCCCTTTTTTCAGTTGTGTCCCATGGCATGCAAGACACTCTTAACAAAACAGAGTTACTATATTTTAGTTTAATTTCTAGTTCTTAGTAGAATTCTAAAGACAGTAAAATAATCAGCACACACGATGGTAATCATTTTCCTTGAGCTACCCAGAGCCTCCCTGAACAGGCAGCTCTTTCGCACTGCACTTTAATCACACAGAAATGTATGAAGAAGGGATAATGCTCTATGTAATATATATATAAAAGTAACTTGGATACATTACAGTGGTGTCTGCTTCAGATGATTCTACACTTCTCCACCTCTATATTTCCCACTAACTCTACTCTGGCATTATCAGAAAAGCTGAATGGGGCAGATAAAGCAGGGGAGAGAAGCATAAAGGTGGCCATACCACTACCTCAGATATAATGAAAAGTCACTTATAGCACTTTAAATAGTTCTTAAAATTCATGAAAACTTTGCTTATGTGAAGTTTCACTCATCCACAGTCTTCTCTGAATTATACTTCTGTGATCAGCAGCTCTAATAATCAGGCACTACAAAAAGGTTCCGCTCCACTTGTGCTGGGGTGATTACATAGAAGCCTGACAGACTGTGTAAGGATAACCGTACGTATGTCATACTGGAAAGGGATAGGAGATTACTAATTTATTTTCTATAACCTTTCTGTCCTTTTGCTCCCAGTGGGATGATTTTGCAGTGGCATAATGCAGGATTTGTACGATTTTATACGAGTCTGGCAGGACCCAATGGGCTGTTGGGCACCTAATCAGCCTCTCCCAGAGGCGAAAAACAGACTTCAAAGGAGGAACAAAAAAAGAAGAGCCCTGCTTAATCAGTACTTAGCTAAGAGGAGCAGACCTGGGGGAAGACACAAGCATAACTGCTGTCTGTCAGAGTTCCTTGGTAGACAGGTAGGCCTGGCAAAAGGCATTCGCTTCTTTGGCTGCCAAGGTTCAGCTTAAGCTTGCTTGAGTCATGGCAGCATGGACATTTTTCCACGCGTTAGTCATTCACAGAAAAGAACAAAGAATCTGCTGTCAATAGAACCCAGAAGCAAAACAAAAATGGGAGTGTTCTGTATGTTGAGGTCTAATTTTACATACATCAAAAGAAATAGAGGTTGCCCATATCTTAAGCAGAGGGTTACATCCTTCAGGTGTCTGAGGGCTGGGTGGAGCAGTGGAATGACCAGAAGGGAATGCAGGCAGAGGCACAGGCTGCTGTACACTGGGGGAAGATAACGACGGCACAGTCCCAGGTACACTCACTGCCGGGCAAACTTTATAGAACAGTGACAATTCAGGAGGCATTTTTATAAATTGAGATGCAAAGGTCTTTTAAACATTAACTTTGTACAACTTCTGTGCTTTTTATTCTAGAAGGCACGAAAAAATTTGGTTTTGTCATGATAGGTGTTTTTAGGTTTTTTGCTTTCTTACTTTGTATCTAAGAATTATCAGAAACCAAGTCTGGTCTTCAGTGACTTACCTGTGGAACTGGACAGTGAGAAGAGGACAACGTTCTAAGACAAATGTATGTTCAAAATAAGCTCATATATACTTAATAAAGGACAGACAAACAAAACCTGAATTTCTCTTACAGAATTCATACTTCACAGAACTGTGAACCACACAGATACCTCATCTGACTCTTCGTAGGTTATCATCATATTGTTCAAAGCAATAAACTTCAAAAAAAATAATTAAGGAGTAATTAAAAATATAACCAAGATAAGTTTTAATACAGGAAAATATGCCTGCATATTAACTGTCTTTAGCAGAAAGAGATTATGCAAAAATACTGTTCCAGAAGAAACCTGTAATAAACAATTTCACTGTCAAACCAGCTAGATATTTTCTGCTCAAATGTTTTATGTATGCATGTCTATAAATGCATACATTGAAATAAAAATATTTTATCTTCTTTTTGTTATAATCAATTTGAATTGTTCTTTCTCAATTTAATTTTTCTCTCTCCAACTGCATCTCAGATCAAGGTTGGGATAACTAGGAACACTAATATTAACAGAGTATAGAGACCTCCAACATGAATATTTTCTCTTAGAAACCTTTTAATTGCTTGCTTGCATCTTTCTGTGTTGGTAACAAAGTAGATGATTGATTTCTTCTAATACCCAGGAGAATACAAGGCGTCAACAGCTGAGGAAAGGGACACAGAAGCTTTGAAGACATTATAAAAACAGAAACAAGAGCTTAAGAACAGCATCTACACAGACTGCTTCACATCCTGTATTATGAAACCTACTCACGTCTAGAGGACACCACTTTGTTTTCAAAGCCCAAATGAAGTGCACAGTCAGATTTATTATATGCCTCAAAAAAAGAGAGATGTGGTCTCTGAATACGGAATCCATGCTCAAATGCACAGCAAAACAAATGTACAATTTTCCTATTTCACATTCTTCATACTGAGTATCATAGAGGTGCACAAGCCTTTCTATGCAGGTTAATTCACAGATGGGAAAATAAAACTCGTGTTAATAACAGAGATCTATAAAAGCTCAAGTCCTTAGAACAGAGGCTTTAAAAGCAAGCAGAATTAAGAGTGGCTGTTCACCACAGGGTAACTGAGGAAAAATAAAACATTAAGGATGGATAAACTGTGATGACAGCATCTGTTTATTCTTTATCTTAAGACTAACCAAGTAGGGCATGAGCAAAGTATTATAAAGAATTAAAGAATGTGATAGAAAAATAAGTATTACAGTGGAAAAATTAACTGCTATATCTCCTATTATTTACTATAAGCTTTTGACAATCAAGGATCTTCTGCAGAAATACCCAGCTCTTGGGTTTTAAAACACAATGAAATAAATCTAATTTAGAAACATCTGATCTTTGTGTTACAAAAACCCAGAAAGTAAGTAGAACAGCATCATAATCTAAAGAGGCTAAAGGAAAGACAGCATGAGAGAAATACTATTAAAACTGAACAAATTATTGTATTTTCATTTAGTACAACTCTAAGTTCAGCATGAAGACTGCCATTAAAACATAGGCTAAACTGACAAACAAAGAGGGACTGGTTGAGGATGTGAAGGGGGCAGCCTTGGCTGCAGTGACCATGAGATGGTGGACTTCAGGATCCTGTGTGGAGGAAGCAGGTCAGTAAGTAGGATCACAACCTTGGACTTCAGGAGAGCTAACTTTGGCCTCTTCAAGGACCTGCTTGGAGGAATCCCATGGGTTAGGGCTCTAGAAGGTAGGTCCAAGAGAGCTGGTCACTATTCAAGCATCACTTCCTCCATGCTCAGGATCAGTGCATCCCCATGAGCAAGAAATCAAGCAAAGCAGGCAGGAGACCTGCATGGATGAGCACGGAACTTCCAGAAAAACTCAGATGGAAAAGAAAGACCTATGGAATGTGGAAAGAGGGATGGGCCACTTGGGAGGAATACAGGAATGTTGTCAGAGTATGCAGGGATGGAAAGAGGTAGGCTACGGTCCAACTGGAATTAAATCTGGCAAGGGATGTCAAAGACAACAGGAAGAGCTTCTTCAAGTACCTCAGTAGCAAACACAAAACTAGGGAAAGTGTGGGGCCACTGCTGAATGAGGTGGGTGCTGTGGTGATGGAGGATGCAGAGAAGGCGGAGCTACTGAATGTCTTCTTTGCTTCAGTCTTTACTGCTCAGGCTGCCCTCGGGAATCCCAGCTCCTGGGGGTAAGAGAGAAAGCCTGGAGAATGGATGACCTTCCCTTGGTTGAGGAGGATCGGGTTAGAGATCATTTAAGCAAACTGGACACCCACAAATCCATGGGCCCCAATGGGATGTGCCCACGAGTGCTGAGGGAGCTGGCGGATGTCATTGCTGAGCCCCTCTCCACCATCTTTGAAAGGTCCTGCAGAACAGGAGAAGTGTCTGAGGACTGCAGGAAAGCCAATGTGCTTATATTAAACATGTAGCAGAGCAAAAATAGTGATAATCTAAGAAATAAAGATGTCCATTTAACATCTTCTCAGTCTTGTGAATAACTACAATGCAATATAAAGCTAAAATCTCTGAATTTAGGAATGTCTTTGTTTTGTCACTTAAACAAAATTAATACAACATCCATAAGATTATTATAAGAGATTTCATTAAAAACTAGTACTTTGCTCTCCTAGCTATCTATTAAGAGGAAACATACTTTCTTTCACATATATTATCACTCCTTCAGAACTTGATATAGGGCTAATAAACTAAGGACCTATACTTTATTGAAAAAAAATCCTTCAGGATCCCTTGCAAGTTCTGTAAAACTTGCAATATTAAATGCAGTACCTGCCGAAGTTGGCAACTTTGGTCATTATAATTCACTTCTCTAAAATCTCAATACACTTTCAATTTGACGCAGCACTGGTTCCCAAAATTCTGTTCCAACAAACCACTGTCAACACAGAATATTTGTTGAAGGCCACTATATACACTTCATACTGACATTTTAATTGGAAACAAATCATCTTCAGGCTGCTCCTGGTAGCATCACTGTAAGTGTGGCCCTATGTGCATCCCACTTCTTGTTCTGTAGTAGTTTTACTATTCACGTCAGGCAAACCCTAAACAACTTGGAAATTCAGCTTTTCTAACCAACTTAAAGAATCATTAACAGTGAAAATTTTGGTTGCTTTCCTGGGGAAGTCCTGCTTGCATTTGACTCCCCTGTATTCCTTGAAATAGATATCCATACACATATGCACAAAATCAGTAAATACATAGGCAGAAAGAAAAGCAAAAATTGACACAGAACACCAGTACTGCCAAATCCCATTAAGAAGTTATGTAACTCCTATTTGGCTAAAAAATTCAGATCAACGTGAAATTTCTTTTAACAACTTTTTAGATGCATGTTACTTCAGATTACTGATGCTACAAGACTGTTGGAAAATTTCCCTTCATTAAAATTTAGAACATCTATTCAAATGCTAGACATGTTAGATCTATAGTCTGCCGAACTATCATGAATAACTACTAAAATGCAACAATAAATAAAACTCTTTATTGGAAAGAATCCTTACAATGTAGTTCGTTTGATGCCATGTCCCACTTATAAATAACAAAGGGTCCAGTAACTCTAATAGAGCCCACCAGAAATACTGCTGTTTCACAGCTTTCAACCCCAAATCCTGACTTTGAAAATCCAGGATAGCAACCACTGCAGTATGTGCTTAAAAAGAACAAATCCGGGTTCCGTTTCCAGAGTTAGGGTCTCTTCAGTCATGTCACAGCTCAAGTGTTCCATTTCTCATACAAATTACTGCTGCCTAGGGAAATGAAATCTTTCAGGTATCAAGCTCAAAATACTCAGAATATTTAGTCCAACAGCTCACCAGGTTCCATTTCACAAGAAGTTAGAGAACAAAGGGGACAAAAGGCATGCTTGGCCCCCTGTTGCTGTGTGAGTATAATCTTACCTAACTAAATGCAACCAAGTAACAAATTGGCAGCCCCACAACTCTTTTCAGATTAAATTATTATTCAGCTATTTCTTTTGGTTGCTTTCTCCACACAATGAGTATTTCTTCAGGGCTGGTTCTCTGGGCTGAAGTTCAGTTAATTAGCTCTCCTCCAAATCTTGTTATAATTCAGAGAACTGTCAATCTATTAGTCAAGTTGGCTAACATGAAGATACAGATGTGAAGAACAGTTTACTGTGGATATTATAACACTTGCTTCTTGATTTTTTTTGTTACTAACCTATGCACACAGAAAGGGAGAGGTGGTGGAGGTGGTTCTGTGTTACCCACACTGCAAGTTTTGAGAACATGAATGTAACTGTTCAGGAGAAGTCTGCATGATTTCTCAGAGAAAAAGAGAGCTGCTCCAAAACAATTTTCCCTACCCTTTCAAAGGAACAGCAGTGCTACAGGCAGGTGACACCACGAAGGCAGCACAAGGGGGGCAGCAGATGCTCAGTATCTATGGGAATTGACTACTATGCTATGGTTAGTACAGCGCCTACATCACCTACAAACTGACTGGGATGAAAGAAATATGAAGACTCCGGGCATTGCCATCTACTGACAAAATCATAACATTACTCCCATGCGTGCCACCTCCCAGAGACAATAATCGCATGAAATTTCCATTAACAACCAGCAGAGAAAAGCCCAACGGGATTCCACAATCATCCATGCAAAGCAGTGCATGCAGGTGGCTGTCGCAGCTTCCCTCCACTGATGATCACATAACTTTTGCTTTTACTCCATTGCAAATCTTAACGTGGTATCTTCAACACAGTCCTCAGATTCTAGCAACCATGTTCCATCTGCTTTATAATATTCAATAACCTTTTGTGACCTTACTTCCCTATTACCCTACATTTACCACAAAGTCAAGAAAATTAGTTGAAATACAAATTTCCAAGTGATAACAATAAGGAAGGCAATTAGGGAACTCATTCTGTGCTGCTGTAATTACTACTGGAGCTGGGTGAAAACAAGTAAAATGAAAATGGGCTGCTGAGGGACATCATATATAACATAACAACTTCAACAGTTGTCCAAAGTGCGAAAAGTGACAGCAGTTTACTACTGTAGGAAAGTATGTGGTCTGAAGGCACGCACATTGGCGCTACCACTCGGGAAAAAATACTTTTTTTTGTGAATGTCTCACTTTCCACTGCTGCAAAACTAACAGTACTTGTAAATTTATCTCGCTGCGGTTCCTGAGAATTTAGTGGTAAGTGATATTACTAGACAACAGTAGTACAGACGCTAGATGCATCATTCCGTGGAAATTAATATTTACTTAAGAAGCACTGTATGGTACACACAGACCAATATGCAAAGATGTGAAATATTACTATAATACTTCCTCATTATATGCCAGAAGCCATCTCCCCTCCACATTCAAAGTAACCCATATTTCCCAAGGATAACCGTAATTCTTAATTATGAAACGATGACTTAGCGCACCAGTCCTTTAAGCATAAAATCCCTTCTTTACAGAGCATGTGGCTCTTTAGTGATTTCAAACTGTAAATGTAGAAGAGTGTGAAGATCAACAGTCAGCAAACAGTCAAAAAGTTTTCTGATGATGAATAACCACCTTTGAAGTGGTCTACTTCAATATTGTTATTTCTGGAATTTCAAGCATGAACTCTGCAAGCAGCCAGACTACACTTTCCTATTCAGTGGCAATAAAAGTCAGCTAATTTGGTACCAAGTATGACAGGATATTATTGTTTATGTATGGTCTTTATCTCAGAGTTACAGGAAAGTCTGCCAAATTCCACAAGTTACTTCCTTATTAACGGGAATTTTATAAATAGAGGGAGGCACAGTGTTAGTGTGCAGTCCTCTCAATTTTTTCCATTGAAATGAAAATGTCATCCTTGGAAAATACACTTCAGTACTGAATGTATTCATTAGACTTTTGCATTTGATCTTAATTTGATGACAAAGACATTAAATGGATGTCATATTATACCAAATGCAGTTTTGACACTGGGTTCATTCATTCATTGTAGTAAGTAAAAAAAGGTCCTTATATTAAAATGGCTTAAAATTTTCAAAGAATCATCTCAGAGCAGAGCTAAATGCATCTTCAAAATGTTCAAGAGCGGTTTGTTTCTTTTTTAAACCATACTGCAGTGCTACGAGCTTAAATTTCTATCATCACATTGCTCCAGGCAGCGATCTCTGAACATGCATGCTTTTAACCTGTGAATATAGGTGAGAGGATTATTTTTTTCCCCACAAACCAGTGCCTGTTTGCCAGTCTTCAAAATAATGGCACTTGTAGTTTGGTTCTAACCGTAGTCACGCAAGAACCTGTGAAATATCAAACAGGTTAACAAAACCTGACTGCTCTAAAAGGGACTGGCTGAGAGCTTGGCATTCATTTGCTGAATAAACATTTGAAGTTGTTATCTACTGCAAATGCTTTCACTTGGGGTCCAACAGTAACTTTCTTGTTAAAACACTAATATTTCAAGTAATACCATAATGCATTGTATGTTAGCTGAGTCATGGTATTTGACTGTCATAGCTATATTAATTTCTGAAACTTTTACACAAGGAATATATAAGCCTCTATAAATCTGATAAAAATATATATAAAGAATTCAGTGTCTGAATAAAATTTCCTAATAGTTGTTTCAATTTCCTACCATACAGTCCAACTAGAAACTGATTATTATCAGTAAGAAATATCTTTCATCCCTTATTATAGTATATAACTATCTTTCTGTGAAAATTGAGGTGGATTATAAAATAGTAAAATAATGAATTTATATTAATGACTAAAATACTGATTTTAAAAAAAAGTGATTTGAAAGAAAAAGTGTAGATTATACCCACATCCATTGGTTTTTTAACTGAATTACTCCCAGTATAAGCATATGAACAGTAATGCTATAGAGAAGTAGGCACCAAATTAATTCTTCTTTTGAATACTCTGAGCTAGTTATGCTTTTGCAGCATTAGAAAAAGATTGAAATACGGTCATCAAAATGGCTTTGATTATTAAGCTTTAATTGAGTGAAGTGATTTTTCATTGTTTTTCAAATTAATATATTAATAATTTGGGATATTTGTAAAACATATTCCTATGTTACTTGAGGAAGAATATTCCTAGAAACACCCAGTTGCTTAATAGTATTTAAACTGGCATAGAGTAGCACTCCTTTCCTGTGCTGTAGCCACCGCATGACATAGCATGCATGCAAATTCAAAATGCTTTTAGTTATTATTTATGTCTTTATTTTCTATTTTTAATTTTGCCAAGCAAGACAATTTTCTCCACCATAGGAAATTATTTGATCACAAAGATTAAAGACAAAATATGACCTGGAAGAAAATACCCTAATACGATGAGTAAAATATCACAAGCCTGCCTCACCCTTCGTTCAAGAAAAATAGAAACTTACGTAATGAGGAGGCATTATTAATGTGTTCATAACTTGCAATTACAGCCCCTGAAGTAAGGTAAGATTTGGACTGCATTCTAGCCAAAGCACAATTCAAAGGTAAGACTGTCCTGCATCTGTTAGATCTATAGCTCGCCTCTTCCAGAAAACATTAACATTCCTTGTACCTGCTTTACACGCTGCATTTACATGGCAGTCAGCTCCCAAATAGATGGCACCATTAAGATCAAAATAGTTGCTTGTCACAATATGCAAAGAAAAAGGAATTTTCTTATCTGCACATACACTACTTTGATGCTGTCCTATGAGAGGTATCTCTCAATTAAATATCACTATTTACCCCTCTCTCCCCCCCAAAAAAGGTTGCAAACCCTGTACGTGATTTTTATTATGCCTAGGGAATGGATGAAAAATTACAAACATTGCCAAATGTGTAACTAGAAAAACTGCCTTGAAGTGGGTGGCGGAGTTTAGATCTTGGCAGCTGCTGTGTAATCAAAAGCTTTTACAAAAGCTAAAATAAATTAAGTCTTGTTACAGAGGCTTGTTGATTCTGGGAGTTATTTTCCTGCAGACATTATAGGACGCTCATCTTTTCAGACAGTATTCACTGGGGTAGCTGTCCAGAACGAGTGCACCGTATGTCCCCTGAACAGGAATAATTCACAGAAGCACAAGATTCTTGAAACAATGCATAATCCATGCTTTTGAAAGCATGAAATGTAGCTAAGAATTGAAACTCTGGCTATTTGTGGATTCTGTTTATTAATTTCTTTAAACTGAAGACCTGTTAACCAAAGAAATCAGTAGGGTCTAGAAAGCAACTTCCACGGCTGACATGGATATTAAGTGCATCTTTACCGGTATCTGTAACTGCAAGCAGAGGCACTGAACAGAATCCTAATATAATTTTAAATTAAATTAATTTTGTCAGCTTCATTTTGCTTAAGATAATGTTGACATCTAAGGAAAAAATAAGGTAAAAAACTCATGAGAAAGAAAAACAGGACTAAATTACATTGTGAGGCATGGTTCAGAACACGAGATCAACCACGTACCAAGAGGCGACTCCAATATTTTGCATACCATTATTGGTTTAATTAATGTCAATAAGGAGAGAAAGTCGAACTTCCACCTGAACTCCTGTCTCTCAAATATCCTTCCTCGCTTTAGAGAGGCTACAGCTCCAAGACTGTGTCACTGCTATTAGGCATCAGGCAGTATCATAATGGAGAGCTACTTCTTTTGAGATACTGACACCTGACCAGACTGGAAAAAGCTCCCAACACTCCTAATGACTCAAGCATATGCTTCTAGCAAGAGTAAGGTTTCATGGTAGCATGGGATTTTGAAATCTTCTGTTTTGAACCCATAGCTGAATAGAACTACAGAATCTGGAAGCCATCTGCCCCTGGACAATTGGACAGAATTTGGACAGAACACCTGTATACACAGCCTGTGAAGAACTGCTAAGCATCAAGCAGATTCAAGCTTCTTGTTTCTGCTTCGGGGTTCAAGCCATCCAGCAAATACAGGTAAGTTGCACACAACCAAGAACAAGTGCTTTTTAAAAAAGACAATTAACCCTTTCCAAAATAATGGATTATAATTTTGTATTTATAAATCACACATTTAATTTTCAGGTGTTTCCTGAGGTTCATATCGAGTCACATACCAACATGCATTCAAACCAAGTTTAAAAAAAAATTGATATGAAATGCATAGCAATTCCCAAAGAGAATTCCACAATAGAAGTCGAACACCCACATAACTTCCTTTTTTGCATGTAAACAGAGACCTGCGATTCAAGTCTGAGGTCCCATGGTTTTGATGCATACAACCATGCATTACACACACTGTCTCAGCAGACACTCATTATGCAGTCACAGCAAAGACATAGTAAATGCCTCACTGAACAAGGAGGAAGAAGGAGATTTTTCACTAGTTCAGTTGAAAGGCAATAACAATATAGAGAAAAGAGGAATTATTCCATGCTCCTTTTTTACCTGTGATTTGGGATAAAATTATTTACTGATAATAAATAGCTAAAACAGTACTTCAGCTAAAAAACATTTGTGGAAGCTCTAAGCCTCAAGAATTCCTTGCCATTCAAAGAGTAATTACGCAGGTATGTATGATTAACTAGGTACGTAAAACCTGAGTAAATTATTAATTCAAGTTAAGTCAGAAATAACAACCTGCTCCTTAATATTTTGGGGGTAAATGATGTATGTTCAATTACTCCAGACACAGAGTCACTGAAAGCTAGAAGTAATCCAGGAGGCATGGACTAGTTCTTTATAGTATTTTTGTTCTACAGAGGTTGTAAATTAACCCATTGGTTTCAGAGGCCATAAATAATACAGAGAATGTCAATATGCACATTTAAAAGAAGGTTACTTTCACATTATGTCCTCCATTCTTTCTCCAAAGCCCACTGTATACATTATCTTTCAGACGTGGCCCCAGTCATGTAGAATAATAGAGGCTACATGCATCATGTATACTGCTGCTTTCAACTTCAAAGTAACTGTGTTTGCCTCATTCACTTTATTATATGAGATATGGAAAACTCTACCCTGTATGCCAACAGCTACCAAGATATACAAGTTAAACACAGCTCTTGTCCCAAAAGCTTCTACTTGCATTATCCTATTATCTGAACATCAGTTTGGGAAAGATGGAAATAAATGCTGGATGCCACTGCAGCTTAATTAATTTAATTTTCCTGCTACATCAAAACCATAAAAATCTGAACCACAGATATTCCATTGCCTACAGTGTGGTGCAGAGAGCTCGATCTGAATGAGAAACAGTTGTTCCTGTCTCACGACAATCAAGATATCATTTATTTCCCACTTTACACTACAACAATTTCTACGCCCCCTCCAAAAGCACAGAGGAAGCTAACCTCCTTGTAGAATATCTAGCAATAGATTAGATAGATTAGCAATAGATTAGGACATCTGCCTGATGTGAGAAAAATATGCAAGCCCCTAATTAAAATGCTATATCAATCATTTATAAAACCCACATAATTTCCATCAGTGGAAATTTGGAACTTTGCTGCTGGAGCAGACAAATACAAAACAGCCACAGCACCCACTTGAGTCACATCACAGGAATGAACCTGGAGTTTCTGCATTCCTCCTATGCAACTAATTCTCCTTGGGCACATTCTCCAATCTTACAAAAACAAATATTAACAAGTTTCTACTGAAAGTTTTCAGAATATATTACTCCCTTATATAATGTCATTCAGTCCAATGCTTCAACTTAGTGAATTTCCTACTCCAATTATATTTTTAAAGTGTATTTTCGAAGAGTTGCATCTCTCTTTTTTAAACCAGAAATCTCATTCTTGACAAAAATGTCTCTTACCAGCCTACAGAGTTCTGGTTTTAAGGAATCTGGCCAGTAAAATACCTAGTTAAACAACTCCTGATCAACACAACTAGAATTATCTAGCAGTTTGGGGGCTTACATCATCTGAAAGCAGGACAATTAGTCAGAGTATAAAAAAGGGCTTATTCTTTTGCAAGGAACTGAGATGAAAAGAAAACCAACATTTGACATCTTTCAGGGAAGTAGTTTAAAAAAGATATTGTATTCACTTACTATGGTAAGGACTGTACATTGCACTTCAGTATCTACACGCAATCCCTATTGATAGAAATGAATGTTGTTTACCTATATCTATACCTGTTCACCTATACCTATACCTTTACCTATACCTAAGGGAAAAAATTATTTTTAAGAAGATCACATATTTAAATCAGTGAAGCATGTAATGTATGTCAAGGACGAATTGTACAAATTTTTTTTCTACTAGTTTTAATGCTATCTGTAGCAGTTTTCATACAATCTTAAATTAGTCTGTGGGCATTCTGAAGGTTAAAGAACACTGAACTTTGAGAACATAATCACAAAGTTCAATGTGAAAAACAACATAAATCATATGCTGGAAGGGTGGCATTTCAATTTTGCTAGAGGCAAGGTAAAAAGCATAAAAACAACTGTGTTAAATGGAAACTCGTTACATTAAAAGTAAAGGTAAGAAAGACAAAGTAAGACTAATGCTGAGACTAAAAATTACACATTTATCATAGTTGTTTTCTGCAATGTCTCTCCTACTCAAGCTTTACAACCTAAGAAGTCAAAGGGTGAGGTCACTGTAAATTAAAGAAGCATTTAGCAATAAGGCAAACAACAGTAAACTTTGCAGGGGGGTTCTGAAAGTGTGTATCTGGAAGAGCAAATGCTGCCCAGGAGACCAGGAATGTCCTCTGCACTTCTTATTATACACTGATTATTCCATAAACTCTTCCATTTCCATCTTAACACTACTAGAGATCTCATAGGTGGGACTAAGACAAATATTCCCTGAGAAAAATAGCATCTGGAATTGCACTACCGTTTCATTGAGCTAATTTCTGTTATGAAACTCTAACTATTAAGTTTTAGACTGGCATATGGCCAGGCTTCAGCCCATCCATGTGAAAAACGCACTAAATCGAGTGTACAGCCAGTCTGATACCACAGGTGCCAAAACTTACGCAAAATACGTGCTCTAAACATGGACAAGTATTTAAATAACTTCACTATCAGTTTTGGGATAACATTTTTAACAGATGCAGCTAGTTAGAAAATACCTAGCATATCACTCTCCCCTCTAGCCTTTTCTTCCTTGCAGTGGTTGAAATTTTACCACTTTGTTGCTAACGGTATTTGCATAGCCACTGTTGAACATCAGGTCTAAGGCAAAAAAAAAAAAAAGCTATCAGAATGATAGGCTTTTTGCTGACCATTGTTGATTGCTTTAATTTTATATTGAATAGCAAATCCAAGTCTTCCACTTATCAACAACCCAATGGCAGAATTATTTCCAGCTACTATTGATCTCTCTTGCTAAATGCACTCCTTTCTGCACCTTTACCTTTCCTAGTGCTGTAATAACTGTGCTACGATCGTGGAACACCTTGAGTTGGAAAAAACCTTTGGAGGTCATTTACTCTGAACACTCTGCTCCAAGCAGGGCTAGGCTGGATTGCTCAGGGCCTGTCCAGGCAAGCTTTGAATAACTCAAAAAACAGAGAACCCACAGCCTCTCTGGACAACTTGTACCAATGCTGGAGTTCCTTATTGTGAAATTTTGGGTTTTTTCACTGAGTTTAATAAGAACCTTCCTTGCTGCAACTTGTGATGTTTGTTCTTATCCTTACCAACCAGAAACATTTTCCACCTTCTTTCATTCTTCCATGTGTTTGAGATAAATGAAGAGTTTGTGATTTACAGCCCCCAATGAATAAAACTCCACCCACCCTTCTGAAAACATACACTCGAGCAGTTGCATCTAGTCAAAGAATACTGCTATAAAACACAGATGAAAAGTTCATATGTTTAAATTTTTATCAAATAAAAACATCAGATTAACTGTTGAAATGTACTGCATGTTAAAACTGCACTGTGTTTCATCATGTGCTTGTAGGAAGTTTTGCCACAGCCTAGCAAAATACTACGGCACACACATAGTCCTAAGCACTTGAGTAGTCCCACTATCTTCAAAGGGATTACTCACATAATTAAGTTAAGCAACTTATTAAATGTTTTGACAGATCACAGTTGCTCTCTAGGTCACAGTTTCAGTATAAACTTGGGCCATGTCTATATAACAACCTAACATCAGAAGACTTTTTTTCCAGACTGTACAGCACCTAGAGTTGAATGTTAATACGCACATGCATAAAGACAAGGAATATTTTTCAGAAGAGGCAGTTGTTCTACCAGATCTTCAGCATTATGGATATTTAACATACATGTATTTTTATCACATTATAACTGTAGTAATCGTATATAGATAGATATACAAAATAAATTTAGCTAGAATTGGACTAAATACTGCAGAGCTTGCTCATTTAGACTATTTGCAAGCATAAATCAAAGAAGAGTTGGCTCATTATTTGTAAACATATTCAGTACCTGCTGTAGACAGAGACCAGAAATACTGACTATTCTAAAGCAAATCTATCCTAGGTCTGTAATGAAATTTTAAATTTTTAAGCAGCTAAGGCCTGTCAAATAGAAAGAACCTCTTTTCAGTGGTGCCCAGTGACAGCACAAGGGGCAATGGGCACAAACTGAGGCACAGGAAGTTCCGTCTGAACATGAGGAAGAACTTCTTCCCTCTGAGGGTGCCGGAGCACTGGAACAGGCTGCCCAGGGAGGTTGTGGAGTCTC
>Ga0065711_1001183_pt1 | contig 47004 bp, 20 predicted proteins | sample Hoacrofraction12_FD_59098 | JGI IMG/M metagenome (GOLD analysis project Ga0065711, IMG submission 59098) | Hoatzin crop microbial communities from Cojedes, Venezuela - Epithelial fraction 12 v2 (version 2) | ecosystem: Host-associated > Birds > Digestive system > Esophagus > Crop | place...
TTCCAACCCCCTGCCATGAGCAGGGACATCTTCCACCAGCCCAGGTTGCTCAGAGCTCCATCCAACCTGGCCTTGGACACTGCCAGGGAGCGGGCAGCCACAGCTTCTCTGGGCAACCTGGGCCAGGGCCTCACCGCCCTCATGGTGAAGAATTTCTTCCTAATATCTAATCTAAATCTGCCCTCCTTTAGTTTAGAGCCGTTCCCCCTTGTCCTATCACTCCACACCCTGGTGAAAAGCCCCTCTCCATCCTTCCTGCAGGCCCCTTCAGTCACTGGCAGCTGCTCTAAGGTCACCCTGGAACTTTCTCTTCTCCAGGCTGAACAGCCCCAGCTCCCTCAGCCTGTCCTTGTAGCAGAGGTGCTCCAGCCCTCGGATCATCTTCGTGGCCTCCTCTGGCCCCACTCCAACACATCCAGGTCCTTCTCATGGTGGGGGCCCCAGAGCTGGACGCAGGACTCCAGGGGGTGTCTGACGAGAGCGGAGTCAAGGGGCAGAATCCCCTCCCTCGCCCTGCTGGCCATGCTGCTCTTGATGCAGCCCAGGATACGGTTGGCTTCCTGGGCTGCCAGCGCACATTGCCAGCTCATGTTCCTATTTACCTCAGGTTTGGGTCGCACCACGCTCGTCGCGCCGGGGCCATGAGCGGGGCACGGAGCCCGGCCCCTCAGGGATGGGACGAGGCCGCTGGCTGCCTCCTCCAAGAAGTTTCTCCTCAACCGTTGTCAGGCTTTAGGGTTTCTTGGGCCGGTCATGGCGGCAGCTCAATGTCGCCATTGCAAACGGCTGCCGTAGGCCTGTTCTGCGTTAGGGATGAGCAGAGGGTTGGGAAGGTGGCAGCGGGAGGTCGGAGCAGGGCCCGAGGCTTGGCCCTGCACTCACCCTCCCGGGCTCCTCTGGCACAGGGAGCTTCCAAGGTGGAAGATGGCACTGGGGAAGGGTTCAGAGCGCTGCAAAACCCCCCCAAACTGCTTGTCCTTGTCTCAACAGGATTGTTTTCTATCAGCCTGACATTGATGCTTGACAAATAACCACACTTGACAAATGCAGAGCCCACCAGCTTTGCCCATGTAAGAAAAGATTTTGTTTGGGAAGCAGGAGGATGTATCATTCCCTTGGTGACAGGGTTTTTTGCCTTGCTGGGTATTATTAGACACAGAGGCATGAAACAGGACTTCTGTTGCTTAGGTGATCAGGTTTTCCTATTGCTCACTCCTCACTTGAAATCTTAATCCTTTTTGTGACATTAAAATTATTTCAATAGCAAGTAACAATGACATCATATGCAAAGAACGACTGTTCTGAGTGAATAATAAAGCAGTGGGGCAAAACCTCACAAGCAAAGAGACATTATTTTCATGCAAATTATCCAAATAATGGGAAGTAGGAAGGCAAAGATGGAATTTTCTGAAATGGAAAACCTGTACCTTTGATACCCAAAGAATTAAGTTAATTCATATAATTCTTTGGGGCTTGATGTAATGCTTATGCCCAAACCAGATTAATCTAACATTAAGCAAATCTTTGAAATGAGTTAAACCCAAAACTTTACGTGTGAAGCCTTGGGCAGTCTGGTGGTGCGGACCCTGGGTATGGATGCCTGAATACAAATCCTCCTTTCCAGAGGGGCTCAGGTTGGCATCTCAAAATGGGAAGGAGTCTCTCTACTCCCGTCTGCTTTAGACGCTGTTGAATTTTCCAGCAATAACCTGTTTCTGCGAGAGCTCCATTCAAAGTCACGGAGAACTTGCTGGAATGACTTTTCCGCATCAAGACTATAGGAATCTCCAGAAATGCTACGTCTGCCTGCTGTCACCTCTGTACCTATGTCCTGGTTGTGCTGAACCTGCCTTTACACAGCTCAGGCTTCATGCTGCTTTCCTCATTTTGGGACAAAATTATCTAGCAACAAGATTTTGCTGATGTTGAGTACAAGTCTGCAAGCTTTTCCAGTTAAATCCAGCCCTAAATCCAGTACAGATCTCCGACCTCTTTAATCTTCCAACGTTTATTTGATCTATGCTGCTACCTAGTCTTAAACTGCTGCAGAAAGAGAGGGTTATGATTTCCTGTGATGACTGCGCAGCAGGAGTATATGAGTTCCCGAACAACTCAATTCCTGTTTTCATACACACGTTTCTAGGCGTAGAAAATGAAGGAAGAAAGAAAAGCAAAGAAATTACAGAGTAGAAAAAGTGTTCCCCCATAGAACAGTTTTCAAAGTTTTGCAGGAATATTTTTTTATTATTATTATTTTAAAGTCTGTGTGAAACACTGAGCTTCAGCACTCTCATCTGTCACATTGTGCTTCTGCTTAAAGACTATCATCAAGAGGGAACAACCATGTCAACTCAGATAGCAATCTTTATGTCATTAAATTCTGATGACTAAAAAAAGTAGTGTGTGAAACAGAATGTGAAAAAACATATGGCTATCTCTGAAAGTACAATAGCATATGAACATAATTTAATACGGTAGAATAATGATAATTCAACAGGAACAGTATATGCATAAACTGGCTGCTATTTAGTTTCAATCACAAATAATTAGATTTCCCTGTGTCTAAATTTCCTCGTCTCTTTCAATGCCTCTAGGAAACATATGGGAACCTACAATAACGCCACGTACAGCCTGTGCCTGGATTCAGACCAGAGTTAAATTTTTCTCTCTTTAAATTTTAGAGGGTTTTTTCCCCCTCACTGAACAGATTTTTCAGATTCTGAAAAATTTACCCTCCTCTTGTTAAAGTTGAAATCTTACTTTTGGTTTTAAGCCGATACCAGCCATGTAAGACACGCACGATTTAGTTCCTCTCTTTCTCTTCCCACTCTTCATGCTGCTTTCAGCCTCAGGAACCTGGCTGCCTGCGATATCAACTAAGGGCGCTCAGCCCTGTGCTGGATCGGGTCGTTTTCCCCCAGAAAGACAATCTGCTATTTCATAAGACGTTACAGCAACTGAGAAACACGCCTAGCGTTTGGCATTCTCTCTAGAAGCGCTGGATTTCTAGGGTAAGCAATATGGCTGCAGCTATTTCTGTCATGATTTTAGAACACCATGTGTTAGTGCCCTTAACAAAGTGAAAACTTCATTCCGAATCCTGGGTAATTTTTGGTATGCAACATGAACGTTTGTAAAAGAATATAATCCGCAGACTTTTGCGTTAAAACCAGTCACTTCACCTTTGCTGGTTTTTTTTAGTACATCTTTGCTATGGAATCTAACAGAATTTTTCTTAAGCAGGCGAATGAAACCTCCTGAGACCATTGGAGAGCATTACCAGCTTTCTTCCACAGAAATCGAGAAGTGGTGCTGCAGTGTGCTGGGGACCGTGGACAGGGATCGCTGCTAAAGCTGGTGGCTGTGCTCAGCAGTCCCTGCCGTCTGACACTGAAAGCGTCTCGCTAGCCAGAGCTGGGTTTCGTTTTTGGCAGACTGGGTAATTAGCTACTGTATTATGCCATTTTCATTGCATACGTGGTTGTAACATGCAGAAGTACATACATAGTCCAGCAGAAAATTACTGTCAGGTCTATAAATCCTACAAGATAAGAAATCTCAGTGCCTTGACAGATTTCAGCATTTCCAAATATAATATCCTTCCTGACTGATGAGGACTTCCTGAAAAGAGGAGTTCTGATCTGATTTTTAAGCTTTACCTGTACTTCCAAAATCCGTTCTTTCAGTGTGAAATCTGTAGGAGTTTTTGCTTAACAGGGCTGCATTTGCACTTTTGTCCATAAGTTGGAGCTGGATCATTTTGATATCTTTTAATAAATCATTGAAGATAGTTTGTTATAGACGTGCTTTTCTCCCCATTAAACCTGTCAAGCAGGAAGAACCAAAAAGAGAAGTCAGTTTGTTGTTAGAGTCTTACCACACAGCCCTTAAGAGCAGCATTGCCTCTTCCAGCCGTTGGCAAGGAGATACTTCCCAGCTTTCTCCCAGTTACCGAAGTTCTTAGCAAAAAGATGTGTTTGATTATTTTAAACAAGAACATTGAACGGGGAGTTCACTCTCAAATCTGGCCTGCATGGCTTCTTAGAGGGGTAAAAATATGGAGTTTAATTCAAAATAAGGCCCCCACCTCCCTGGGTGAAGCAGCAAAGAAGAGGGAAGCAGCTGTCAGGCAGAGGATACGTTCTCTGTGCTGAGACATATGTTCTTGGGCTGAGCTTTTCCCTTGTGATCAGTTGTGTTCATTCTCCCAGCAGAGAAAGGCTACATATTAGATGGGCATCAGATGGCAAGCCTTAGAAAAATAGATTGAAAACCGTGCAGATAATCATCTCTAAGCATGCACAGAGGCATTTGTTACTGCTACTGTTATGCTTCAGAATATCCCAGTGCAGAGTGGGGATCGGAGAAGGAAAAGCCATCTTACTGATTTTTCACTTTAATAAATCCGTCATATCCCAGGCTCACGGAGAAGCGTAAAGAAGAACCAGTGAATTTAGAATGAACCAGTTCAAGGTGAGCACAAGAATCAGCTCCTGAGTGGCTGGCTACCCCAAGCCAACATCAGAAGACCACAGCACGTTTTACTGAAAGCGATTTTTATTGATAGCACCAAGAGTGTCTGCTGAACTGAAGTCACACCGTCCCAGCTGGTCAGCATAAATCTGCCAGTGATTCCCTCCCTCGACAGTTTCAGCATTGTGATCAGGATTGTTCAGATCATCATTTTCTTCTCTGGGTCATTTTTTAAAATTAATTTTTCAAAACAAAGCCACTACTCTTTAAAATAAAAAAGAGCCAGCATAAACACAAAGGATCTTCAGAAGGAAAGCAGACAGCCACTACACCCGACTCGCTGGCATTAAAACGACAGCCGCAGTCAACCTTTCACTGTGGCGGAGGGTGGCAGCAGATTTTCATAAAGTACGTGTGCTCCTTTAAGCACATACAAGCCTTGACAGAACTGTGCAAGTCAGGGGTTTGGGACATTATGTCAAGGCATTTCATCTTTGACTACCTGAGAGTATTTGCAATTGCCCTTCAGCATCACCCGTTAAGCTACCTCACCTTGTGATGTTTAAGATTGCTTCTGAGTATGGGCCCTGTGCTTTGGGAAACAATAGTGTGTTAGGACGAAACTGCAGCTCCAGCCAGCCAGGCGATGCTGCTCTCACAGAAGGCTGTGGAAACAACAGTTTAGTTTGAAATTTGGCTTGCAGTAATGGCAAGTAAGTAGCACCATCCAGGACTAAGCCAAGTAACTTGTCAAAGAATGCTGGAATTCATCTGATGTGTAGAAATATGTCTCTACATTCAGCCTGTCTCTGAAACAAGAGAGTCCATAAAGTGCTAGTAAAGGGATCTTTTTTCCTTGTTAGTAGTGGAAAACAGGCCTGTCCTGTCTCCTGTTTTGTTTTAAAAACACTTCTGTTTTGATACCAAAATTTCAAGTCTGCGTTTGGTTTACAAAACCAAACCAGAGCTGTATTTTTCTGGGCTTAACCTCATGTGCAAAGAATACAATTACTCACAGTACAGAATGCTTGATAAACTGACACATCTGATGATGGAGCTTTCTCTGTTGAGCCAAATTCCTCACTGGGTATGGAGTGAAGTCCATCACATGGAGAAGAAATTGGATTCTCGGAAATCATCAGTGTATTTGCAGTGGTTCTATTGGTAGGAGATGCTCTGAACATGGGTCAGAGTTTGCCTTCAACCAGGCAGATGCTACTGTCCTGGGTCAGGAGCAACTTCAACTGGTGCTACCTAAAGTCTCTGAGTTTTGTCCTTCACCATTTTCAATTAATATACCTCTGTTTTTAACAACCATGAAACATACCAACTGTGGAAAAACAAAAAAAGGTGTCTTATGCTTTAGTGTTAATCAAAGGGAAAAAAAGCATTGATTTTAGTGAAGGTGGAATTTCACACAGACTGGGTTCTTGTTTCTATGTGCTTGGCAGTTTAGGAGACACCTGTAAGAGGAGACAGGAGACAGTTGGTTACTGTATTTCAGGCCTGCGACTCTTAGATTTTTGCTTGTAATTTACACCACATATTTCAAAGCCAGGTATTCCTTGTAAAACAGCACAAATATGCCGAGGTAACTGTATCAGTAATTTAAAGTATTTGGATTAGATCGGAAGCATGGAAGTGTTTCCATCTTCATAGCCAACAAAATGTCAGTTTTCACCATGTGCATGCCTAGGGCATCTCAGGAGGAAAAAAAACCCTCAAATAAATAAACAGGTTTAAAGAAAGGCTGCAGACAACACTGTCATGACTGACATCACCATATAAAAATATAAATACATATATATATATAAATCTGTTCCTGTAAAAAGGAACAGATACTACTAACAGTATTACCAGGGTAATAGGTGCAATTCTTTTTGTTGTGGTCTGATACGCTTAGCCACTTTTTGTTTTCTAATTCAGCAGGCAGAACTTTATTTCAGTGCTTTGCTGCTTCTATACCATAACTCCGTGATTTTATAAACTGTACAGATACAGTATAAGTTGATGTGGAAGTCAATGATGCCAAGGAGGTATTGCTTAAGAAGTTTGAGAAATTATGTGTGTTACCTTCATGAAAGATTTAACTGCGTAAACCTGCCCACTGGATCAGCAGTTCTCTACTGCACTTGAAATTCTAATTACTGCCTTCAGCGCTGTGTCCTGCTAGGACCACTACAGAATGAAACTCTGGTGTTGGAGGGGTTTACACTGGGTTGATACAGGCTGACTTGGCCAATGTGCTCTACTGCTTTGCTAAGATCACTGTCTGTGTTTAAATTACAGGTCCTGCTTTATGCCTTACCTGTTTCACTCGGTAGCCTCTAGTTGCTATTTCAAGCCAGCAGAACCGAGCGCTCCCTCCAAACTCCAGCTGGGATTCCTATCAGAACGCATTCTTTGCTGGGTCAGGTCTGTAAGCAATTTTACATATATACGATAATTCCCATCTGAACACATATGTTAAGAGTATTCTGAGGCCAGCTGTGATATACAGACCTCTTCTTTCGAATAGCCTCACTTGTTTTCTGGAATGGAAGTAACTGAAAACTCGCACATTTAAATAGATTTTATCTCTTTGCAATTTTGGAATAATCTTCCTCCCTTCGCATAATGGATAGCAGCCTTAACACTTCCCCTTTCTTCAACTGCATCAGTTGCTTAGAATAAGGATCTCATTTTCGCATGAATCCTATGGCAGGGCAACCTGATGGACCTAAATTCAATGAAAATTACATAAAATTGAAAGAGAGCAGATGCCATTGTAAATGATGGCAGGGCAGCGCTATTACTATCATCTACTTTGCATAATCACGTTAGCGACAAAGCGAGTTAGCACATTTCACAGCTTTTCCCAGCAAGCTGTGACCGTAAGCTTTTCGGAAAGAGACAGAGCTTCTCCTCCTATTCAGGATTTCTCAATTTCCTCAGCCATTCATGCTGGTTTTGTGCTCCTTGACACAATATCAGAGGTAAAGTATCAATTTTAAGCAATTTTCTAAGTGGTAGGAAGGCCCCAATTTCTTTCGTAATAGTTAACTTAATCATTTAATTATATGAGAAACTTCTAAAGAAAATATCTATTTGATTTTATCACGTGAGTTGGGGGGCATACTTTTAAAGGCTTGCTAACTATTTCTTTATAGATTGGAGCAGGAAGGTGAGGCGTAAGAGTGATACTTGGGTGCACATAATGCTTTGGCTGGCTTTGGATCCCACCTACACATCCTGGTGCTACTGAGTCATCCTCCAGTCCGTGTCAGAGTCATCAAGTATCTCTTGCTCTTATCCTGTTCTGAAAACTGCCTCTGCCGACGATCTAAATTACTCACACTTTTCTTACATTCCCATTAGAGAAGGACCTCCACTTCCAAAGGAAGTGCTGATACAGAACGTACCGATGTCTGTGGGGGTTGTTCTCCTGGCTTCAGAAGACGTTAGATCAGCCCTTAGGAAGCCATTAGGAGTGAGGAGTAGAGAAGTGGCATTTGCTACAGATTGTCCTCTTGGAGTTGGAGAAGTAATCTGAGAATATCGTGGGGAATGTCACAGCTCTGTGACTGCCCAACCACTTTATACCTATCTGTAAGTCTTAGGCCCGGGAGATCCTCTAGCACACTAGAGTTGCTACTGCATGGTCAAAAGAATTAGGGACGATAAAAATCCTCCTTTATTCCTAATCTTCCTTCATCGGCTCGTTTTCAGGTTTGCCAAGGTGTCTCAATCTGGCTGGATGGGATAGAGGCAAAGCCGATCCTTCATTCACACAAAATCAGTGCATTTATTAAATACTAATGTCATCCTGTTTGAGGGATGATGGGTTAACTCATGTGCCTCAAGTCAGGTATCTGTGCGCTCTGTATTTTAGGGACTGTATACCTGCGAAGGAAGGTTTGAAGTCTGTAATTTATGTTTGCCAAACTTACTATACATCGGCGCTAACTTCAAGTGTTTCAAAACATGGCTCTCTTCCCAGCTGTCTTTGCTGCTAGGCGAAAGCAAAAGCACTCCTGAGATAGGAATTGTTCAATCACATTATATTTCTGACCTTCAAAATTTTTTCTTTTTTCATTCACCATTAGAAACAGATGGAAGTTCATTTGGAATTCATACACATTTTACCATATAATAGAGTACAATGTACTTCAAGAAAATAATAAGAATAAAAAAAATCTGTTGAATGGTAGGAAATTTGGGGCTCAGGTGAACTATAATTGGTCCTATTAACATTGCACACCAGAATTCTGTATTGCTCATGCGAAGATAATAAATATTTACAAGATTGAAAGGATGGCTTTATTCCCAGTGTTTTATTTTCCCTCCCTGGAAGCTGTTACCTGAAGTGCTCTCTACTTTTGGTGATGTTAAACATAATCACAATTTTTCTTCTGAATGACTTAAGTCTCCTCTAGAAAATATTTACAATTGTGGCAAGTTTAGAAGAGAACTTGCATCTACCTATGTTTTGTTTGATGCTTTTAAGAGAATAGTCGTGTGACCTTAGAAGAACCACCTGACCTTGGTCAGAGGACAAAATCATACAGCTCTGTTGAGTGCAAGAACCTTCCACCAAATCTCCATATCAGCTGAGTTTCTCAGAAATTCCCTTTTCTGCTGGCCTTTCTCATGCTGTTATTTTTCCCTTATACCTAGTTCTGCTGTCCTCCCTATTATTTTGTAGCCTGAAGACCAAAGGCTCAATAGCCAAAGTGGAGAAAGACCTAAAATGAGAGGTGGAAACAATAATGTTTGCGGCAAATTTAAAATGCTGGGTCATTCATTGCCTTTGTTGAATGATCCCCTGTCAATTACTCATAACTGGTTTTTGTTTTTATGGGAAAGATTTTTCATCGGTGAAAGTGATAGAAACACGGATGTAGAGCGAACTCTGGGTCGAACATGACTGCTGCCCTTATACAGCTGCCAAACTTTCATCCTCAGAGGTGATTTTGATGGTATTGTCATTTCGGAAGCTCTACTCTTGCACAGGACAACGTTCAGTCTGCTACTGCCTTTCTGACAGTGTCCAGCTGCAATGGTCTGTGGTGGCTTTCAAAGACGGGCCCAACACAGATAGTGGCAGTTTCTCCCCATTTTGCGTATAGCAGTCTCTAAAGCTGTTTTAAAGCATCTTGCGACTGCTTTGATTTAATTTCTCTCCACTGAAGGGGAGTCTGAGTGATCCTGTCTGAATATTCTCCATGATCAAATGTGAGATAAAACGGGAATCTTTCCACTCTGAGAAATCAACCTCATGTATAAGGTGTGCAGCTGTCTGTGGACCCACGTGCAGAAGTGTAATTTCTCTTCAGCACAGGTGGGGAGGTTAGGAAGAGCGGATGAATTTTCCTCTTCATCTGCAGCCTGTTCTGGAAGAGGAACCCAAGACCATAATAAGCTGCATTCACCACTCTGAATTTTTAAAGTTATTCTTTGATCAACTTAGTTGAGTTGTTAAGAAAAATAATCTTCTCTCATTTCCCACTTTATCTTTTATTGCTGCAATTCATATCTGTCTATTACGTTATCTCTGTGCCCTGATGGGACTGTTTCTAATTTGTTCCAATTCAGAACAGTTTCTATTTGCTCTCACTATGATCAAGGCAGGCTCATGCAAAACTGTGCTCTTCTCATCAGTTTTATTAGGTAGGGTTGTTGATTAGGTGTCTTGATACTTGTCTTCAAGACCAATTTATAAAATGAATTCTGACAACGGCTGTTTGAAGCTTCCAATTCTAATACAGGTAATATTCAGGTTCATAATAGGAAGTTTGTTGACAAACATATTTCCAGAAAATGAAAATTACAGGCTTACTGGAACAACGAATACACAATGTACACTGCTCCCTCTGCTCAGTAGTTATGAACAGACAGTGCTTTAAACAACAGGCAATTAAACATGATGATGATCTCTCGATTTATGACACTGGACTAAATCTGCTACGTTCAGTCTCTGGGATTACTCCCGATTCACAGCGGTGTGAACAGAAAGAGGTGCTGTGTCTCTGTGGCAGGACGATCCGTACCACGGAGCTACTTGTTTTACACATTGGGTTTTTTTGTTTATCCTCCATTTATTCATTACAGGTGGATCTAATTCAAACCCTCAGACTTAGATAGACTTAGACTTAGACTTAGACTTAGACTTAGACTGCTCTTTGGAGCAGTTTCAAGTCCAAGTCCAGCTCCAGATCAAGGACTGGAAAACACCCTTCCATGTGCATCAGAAGTGGAAACCTCCCAAGCGAACAACACTGGGAGCAGTTTCATTTCAGTGGATTCACAACAGGGCAAGGGTTGTCCAAGAGGTTTCAAATGCCATATTCCTCAAACATCAAAGAAGACAAGAGAATAAACATTTTTAAAACCCTGTTAAGAAGTAATATTAATATCTATGATATGTCCTAATATGAGAAACTTCTTCTGTTACCAAACCCTACCTATTAGTTTTCGGTTTGGAACAACAATTGCTATTTACGTTGCAAAAAATCACTGATCATTGAAGATAATGTAGTTTTAAAACTTTGTGACCTATTTTAACGAGAAGACAGCTGAGGAAAAAGCTTTTCATTATAACTATTACTGTATCGTAAGTCTGAATTTTTTCCTTCAATTTACTATTCGATTGAGTCTTCTGCCAAGAGATACTATATTAAAATTGTTTTTCTCTTTAGACAATTAATGGAAGGTTATAATTAAGATAAGTGGGATCAAGCATCAGAGCTCAAATTGATGTTGTTTGATGGAAGCAGCTGTTTTTTTGCTGCTTTATAAGCTCTGTTGGTGTCAACAACTGGAAACCTGAATGTTCTTCAGCAGCATCATTAGTTTTTTGTGCATTTGCATTCAGCCTCAGAATGAAAACTCTCTGTAATCCTTGTGGCTTGACCCAGCGGTTACGTTGACTTCAGAGCTCACATAACTCACAAATTCAGGTCTTCTTGGGAAATGGGGGCAACCAAAGATTAATGCAGGCTAATTACTTGGCTTCTTGGTAAACTCTGACAGTTTCTTCATTTCAAAATTCAGTGTACCTTTACAAGTAATGAAACATTGCTCTGGCTTTGTAGTGCAAAAGTGGTTTTCTTTAAGAGCAGCCAAGCAGTGGAGTGCAGCCTTGCTGCTGATACTGGGTGGCTGGATACCTGCATGAGACCCCCTGAAATTCAGTGCATGTGAAAGCTCTCACAGCATTTCTTTCACTGCTTTTACAGCACCAGTTCTCTTGCAGCTGAGAAATTAGCACTACTCAGACCAATTACATAGCTTTGAGTTTATTTGTACTTGTCCCTTCTGTGATATAATTGTACTCGATAGAGCAGAGGAGTAACACCTTCTAGCCTGACTTTTATTTCTCGAGTCGTTTCACAGGTTACTGCTCCCCAGCTCTGAGAACCACGAACTGTTGAATCAATCCAGACTGAAGGCTGTAGTATACCCTGTTACACATCTTCAGTCTCCATCCACTGTCGACTACCTTATATTCAGCAAATGCAATCATTCACTGATTTTGAGGGATGAGACTGAAGTGCAAAAGGCAATCTGGGGTACAAGTCCAAATACCTGATTTACTGATTTATAATCTGGTACTCTGGTTTGTATTCTTGTGCAGTTTGGGTTTGGACTCAAATTTTTCTAGCTTCTCGTGCTTAAATCTGCCTCTAAGAAGAAATACTGGCACAGAGAGAACACTCGTACAGCTAGAAGTGTTTGGAGTAAAACTGTTAAGCAACAAACATGTTTAAAATGTCTGATCTATAGAAACACACGGTTTCAAAAGTGAGCTTGGATTGGGAGATTAGTCTCTGTACTGAGTTTTCTTAAACTTCTCATAAAACCAAAGAGCACCTTTGGCAGAAAAGAAACAGTTTTGTTGGAGGTTTAGGAGTAGCAGAAATGGTACTGGGTTAGTTCAAGCTGGCAGGGGTGAACTCGACCGACAGCCCTAGGATATGTGCTTGAAACAGAAGCTGCAAGAGAGGTGCTAATGTCAACCCTTCCGGCACTGATGAAGTGCGGTAAAAATGTTGACTACATGCTATGCTTCCCCACTCTAACGAAAACCAGTCTTCTGATTTTCTGTGATTTTCTTCTCACCATAATGCCCCAGGCCTCCGACTCCTGATGTACAGCTTTTCTTATATAATTAATCCCACATATCTTAAATGTAAGTCTGTGACTAAGTTTGCCAGAATTTTTTGTTGTGTTTCTCTGAGCTGCATGTGGAGGGGCACAGCGAGGTGAAGAGGAGTAGCCAAGTTACGCTGGAGGTGGGCTCCTGCCTAGTTTCTGCGGAAGGAGAACAGGCTATTCGGGGAACCATTTAGTGTAAATAATTTCCAGCAACCCATTGGACATCAGGTTTTACTGGGACTATCCTATTCACTTCTAGTCTGTGTCGCAGCGCAGTAAGATCCTTTAGGAAATGCCATTATGGGCTATAATCATAAGAGGAAAATATTTGGTTTCACGGCATTGAAGTGGAGCTGCCTGTGACTGCTGTTTTACATGCAAACCCCTTATTTTCAGTCTCCTTTGTTGCACTGGCAGTCGTTTGGAAACAGCCCCCAGAGATGCCTTTTATTTCTGTAGCAGCAGGCTGTCCAATTCTTGGTGCTCCTGCCTCCAGACCAGCTCCTCGCACCTTGCCCTGGCTGACGGGTACATCTGGGTCTCCTGTGAATTTGGGGGTGACTGTTGCCCCCTCCTTTTCCTGCGTGGTGTGTGACCGAGAGCGGGTGCTCTGTTCCCACCGTTGCTATGCGATACCTTATTAAAAACGGCATCGGAGCATTTTGTAACTGGTTTATCTGGGAGCTGAAAGGGTTTTCCAAACAAATGGCCACAAGAGGTAGTAAACTTGCTTGGAGGAGATTTATTTTAGGAGCAAATCTGCTGGGAAGAGCGGGGTCTGGATTCCGTGTTGTAATTACAAGTTATCCCATGGCAGTGGATTGTGTTCCTGGTCCTGCTGGTCTGTTACTGGTAGGAAGCCTGTTCTAAAGCACCTTCTCCAGTTTTCACCACAAACAAGTTGTAGAGAACAAAGCCTCCTTATAGGATTTAAAAATAATTTATAATAATTAAAAATTCATAATAATGGACTAATAGAGGAGCTTCAGAGGCTTCGCAGATAAGAACGCCCCATCTTTCATAAATGAACTAACAGAAGAAAACCCGTGACTGCCTTGTTTAATACCACACGGAATACCCAAGTGGGGCAGGATTCAGGTATTCCCACAGCTCCAGTTTCATGCTTATCTCGCCTCCATCCCTCTGCTGAGAACACGGTGTTGCTGTTTCAGTTATAAAGCCCTCCCAGACACGGATTTTGCGTTCTCTGTTCCCGTAACAAACTAGGCACCAGCATTCCTGTGAATCAGACAGACACAGCACAGAGATAACAACAGTTTAGTGCGCAGAGGGAAATGACAAAGTGCCCTGTGTGGATGTGGTGGGAAAATAGCAGGCTTTAAGAGTAGCAGCTTTGCACTGGAACCAGCTCACTAGGGGAATCCGAAGCCCTGGCATGGCAGCAGCAGTTCTGCCTCTGCTTCACCGTGGCTTTCCACTGGCATCAGCGGCAGCAGCTCCGTGATGCCCATGGTGCGTTGGTGATCCCCGTGGGCAGAAAGAAGGAGAAAAGGGTAAAATGTTTCTAGTTCAGGTGCCTGGAGATCAAACCACGGAGGAGGCTTAGCTCAGGCCTGGCACCCGAGCTCTGTGGCAACAACAGTTGCAATCGTCAGATCCAAATCTACTTTATTAGTCCCTTAATTGGGAAGATAAGTCAGGCAGTTAACATCACTTGTTTTTATCGTGTAGTCTGAGGCTGATTGTTATCTGCGTTTGCCCTGCTGTCAGGGCTGGTACAGAAGCGCTGGTGATGCTTGGTGATACCAGAGAGCTACCATGAGTATGAGCTCAACATGCCGCGTTCCAGGAGGAGCCACATCCACGCTTGGGATTTGGTGAAGCTGGTGAAGACTTTCCACAGTCGTTTGTGGCCTGCTGACCAGGCTGTTTACGAGGAAGGTGTCTGCACATCATTTACAGCCAGAGGGCATTAGGTATTTTTGCACATCCTTCTGTGACAGGCACAGAATGATCCCTGATAAGCCATCAGCCAGAGGGGCCGCAAATAACAGGGGGTTTACTTGCCAAGTGGCAAAGCAAACTGAGAGGAGGAATGTGAGCTTTAGAGCTTCGCACCTCTCCTGTCCCATGAGTGGCTTGGGCGCTTCCCTGCAGAAAATCCTGCCAGGTCTGGTCCTAAGGGTTCCTCTGGTGGGTGGGAGCAGGAGGAACCCAAACAAACCTAGACTGTGGGCAGGGGAATTTGTTTCTTGGTGATTTCCTTCTTTTTTTGTTCAGGCAGTGTAGGTAGAGGGAAAAACAATGTTTGGTAGATATTTTGAGTACACAGCTCCCTTGAGGCCAGATGGTTTGAAAATAAGCTGAAGATTACCTGTTACCTGGCTGGTACTTCACTGAGCAAGCTAGGGGCCTGCAGGCAGAAAACATTAGATGCGAAGACTTTCTGTTTTTTGCAAGAATATCAAAGTCGAAGACTTTCTGTTTTTTGCAAGAATATCAAAGTCTGTAAACACGGCAGTAGCCTCCATTATATCTTCTGGGGTTGTACTTAATAATTTATCCTTCAGGGCCGGATGTTTTGCAAAGCGACTGTTTATTAGGGCATTAGAGGCATAGATGTGTAATTTTGTGGGTAGTAAAACTTGGCAAGAATTTTAATTTCAAAAGAAAAAGTCCAAACAAAAATTGCCAGTCACTGTGCCCATTCTGATTCTATAGTGAGTCCAGTCTTGTGCTTCGTTACCTATTCACATGGGCGCTTGAATCATTGTGTAGGGTACCTGAAAAAGAATTTAATCAGACTGCCTATTAATCTGCAAATAAACTTACTGAAAAATGCTGCTAAGTGCAAGAAGTTTTGGAAAAGTAGTAGAGAGGCTCACCAGGTGTCTGTTTTTTAAATCTGAAGGACTCTAATGTAATCTGATGAATTGATTGTGTAATGAAGTTGCTGTGCTGAATTTCCAAGCCTTCGGCAATGAAGAAAGCTATAATCTTGTGTTTCATTAGGCTTCTGAGGTAGCATGTCATTGCAAAACTGAACTAAACAGACTAAAAAGCTTTAGTCAGATGCTCTGGCAGGAACTAGAAAATTGGGTATTAGGATACAGGTATATGTATCTATAGCTCTGCTTCCCCGACAGCAGTACGGTGACTCACCACATCTGCCTGTGACACACCGGAGACAGGGCTTCCTGCGTGGATTTAACTCTATCTCCATCAGCTCTCCTAAAGCCTTCCGTATTGCTGTTTGTCCTGGGTCCTTCAAACTGTGCTCACAAGCTGCGGTTCTGGGATTCTGCTCTGGATTACCAGCATCTTTTTCCCACCATCATAACCCTGGACATATCCTTGTTCTGTCTGCTGGTGATGAGATTTACCCTGCCCGGAATCCCAGCTTTAGGAAACAACATTTCTACTCAATAAATCCCTTTTAATCAGGCAATATTCAATGAAGAAGAAATAGTAAGATCTGAAATAAAACCTGAAACCTTCATCAAAGCTCAAGTTTTACCCCAATATGCGAGAAACACAAAAAATTAACTGAAGTTTTCATTCGCTCTCAGTTTTTCTGTGGGAAGCGTTCAGATGCTGTGCTGTTGAGGGGTGTATAAAATGATTGCATTATATCAGAGAGTTCAGAGAAAAGGGTGCACAAAGCCAGTACAAAGACACGTGACTTCTGAGGAAATTTAGAGTTGTTATTTATCCAGATAATGCTGCAGAAGGATCTTGTATAAAGTTCAGTCACCAACAATTCAGACTCCCAGCAAAACTTCCCTTTCTCTTCAGCAAACACCTTTGAGCAGGCCATGATCTTAAATACTGTGAGCATCCACACTGTGAAGTTTTGCAAAGATGATCACTTAGGAGGAAAAGAATTACAAAAATTCTTGAAGTTCATTGTTATTCAGCTGCGGTAGGTTATCAGGGTAGGCAGATGAAAATGTCTGTGTTTCTAGGCAGGCAATAAGCTTTTGCCTTTGTCCTTTCTGTTGCTGAGATAGCCGCTACATTTATTTTTAAGTAGGAAATTGTGTGAGACAAGAACTGGGATGTGTCTGAGTGAGGAGAAGCTGGTGCAACCGATCTGAAGCTGCCATTCAATGGAAAACTCAGGAACCTCTTTTTTTTGCGGAAGGAGTGAAACAGCTCCTAGAAAATGTTTCTCACAGTCACGGAAGACACAAAACATTTATATCAGGGCAGAAAAACAGCTTGAAGGATAGGAAAATGCGGATAATAAGGCAGACGATGCCTTCCCAGGTCTGAGGGACGCTGCCCAGCTTGCAGTACTCAAGGGATTTTTTTCCACAGCATCTGGTGCTGCCACTGTCAGAGACGGCGAGTGCAATAAATGGACCTTGGGGGTGATCCAGCTCTTTTTGAGAGACAGAATTGCAAAGTCAGTGCTCAGGTGTCAGGGAAGGGGCTGTGGTGCTGTATCTATGTCTTTAAAGCCTACACACACTTGACAGAGCTTCCTGCATCCAGAAGACAAGGCCGGGGTGGGTCCCACACATGACCAACACGGCAGCAGGTGATGTGTGGTGCGAACTCCATGGAAACCCATCATCTTTGGGCAAAGCTGACAGCTGCATCCTCTGTGTCACCATCGTCTCCAGCTTCTGAGGCTTTAGAATGTGTCCCTCTGCTTCCCCCTCCCCTGCAGGAGAAAGAAAAGATGCTGCTTCTGCATTTGTTGCTCGCTGTGCCAAGATCCTAAAGTGTCTGGTGTGCTAAAAACACTTAATAGCGCAGAGCAGAGCCGGCTGCTTTCCATTCTTCAATGTACTGACAGCTCGTTTCTGAAAGTTTTAACTGCAGAGAGGAAGTAATTTGTCTGCAATTTCTGATTATTATTTTACTATTCATCCTTAAGGGAGGATTCACAGTAAAAATCACTTTAGAGTTAGCAGCTCAGGAGGAAGGAGGTATTTTCTGTGAACTTATACAAGCATAGATCTCTCTTGTCGGGTTGATATCATCGCTCAGCTGACCCCACTTGGACGGCTGTTCCCAGGGGACAGGGTGGTGGTACTTAGCAATCTGCTGGTGCTCCTTGCCAGAGGGTCAGCAGCAAATTCACAGTTAGCAGCGAGAACACTGGGTAAACTGCAAGCAGCACGCGCCGGGGCAGGGAGAAACTGCAGGCAGAGGCTCCCGGGTCCCCTCCGTGGGATCTGAGACGCCCAAGATGCTGCTCGGCAGCTGGTGGGCAGCATCCTCGCTGCCACAGAAGCTGCGTCTCCCTGTTTTCACCTGAAATTCCAGTGACACGTTTAACTTTGAATTTGTAAAAAAGAACATGCTGGTTGGATACACTGCCCTTGAGTGTGGCCAGCGTGGTGCTGCCTGCATGGGGGAGTGAGCTTGGCAGTGGCCAGTCACCCTGAAACAAGTGTGAGTTTAAATTTAAGGATTTTTTTTCAGGTTGGTAGCTGCCCATTTTGCTATGGCAATGTGAGCTGAAACGCCTGCCACCCCTCCTGCCCACAGTCCCTCCTGTAGAACTGCAAAGATGCGTTATTTTACGACTCATTAGGAAAGACCTGGAGATCAGCGTGGGAGGCTTAGGCGTAGGGAAGATGCATCTGGGTAGGGTGGGGTAACCTGGGTATGCTCTTCAGTGAAGCGGCTTGTCCTCCCCGGTCTGGGGTGAACCGTGGCCTCGTCAGAGACGACCACGTAGATAAACTCTTTGCTGCCTTGTTATTCAGACCTGGAGCTCCTATTGATTGCAGAACATTTGAAGATCAGGTCTCCAGAAGCAGATGGCTTGGTGCTGTAGCATCGTTTGGGATGTGCAGAGGGAGGTTGCTATTCGGAGCGCTTCCCGCAGCAGCTGCTGCAGGCTGGAGTACAGAAAGATGGATTTTTTCGGGTGCTTTGAGCCACCTTCCCCTCCTGCTCCCGCCCACCTTCCCACACAGTTGTCAAGTGGTTAGTTTGTACGGAGAGACTTTTTGTTCCTGCAGTTCAACTTGTCACAACAAGCATGTCAGAAGGAGATTGTTTTTTTTCCCTTAAACCAGGCACATTTCAAGTGTGATTTTCAGGGAGTCAGCCCAGGGAATGGCACCTGCGAAATGAATAGAGGATGTCCAGAGGGCTGGGAGCCCGTCTGCAGCGGTGGTAGCCTCCTTGACTGAGCGTTTTGCTCATAACCAGAGTCTGTGAGCCACCTGAACACGGGATACAAATTTAGGGGCTACAAAGTTCGTTTGTCAGCTGGCTCATGCTCCTGTCTGTTTGTAAACGGACCCATCTTTGGCTTTTATTTTGTTATTTAACGTGATCTGCAGCCCAGCAGTAACCTGCCCCTCTCTTTGCTATGTATCCTAGCAAAACCGAGGGGCAGTCCACGTGCAGCAGCAGCTCAGAGTAACGCTGAGCCGCGTGGCTGAGCCTCGCCCGGCTGGACTGACGATCACGAGCGGAATGGAAATACTTGGGCGGGCAGGTGTGGATGCTGCCCCGTCCCGTGAGAGCTCAGGTGAAGGTGAAATAACCTGGCAAACCTCTACGCGATGCAGTGGCTGGACAGCCCCGTGGGGGGGCTGACCCGTGGTAACAACCCCTGCTCATAGTAGGAGCCTGTAAAATGAGGAGGTTAGCAAAGCCTGTGGCCAAACCCAAGACTTTGAACTCAAGTCATGGGTTTGTGCGCGGGGCTGGGAACTGTGCTCGTGGCTGGAGCAGAATCGCGACTTGAGCTGAGCTGTCAGTGCAGTCCTGGTTTCCCAGCTCCTTTCCCAGCGTCTGGACCTTCTTTTCTGGGTTTCAGGCTACTGTAACCTACAGATTCTGTGGTTTTCTTTTCCTGGGGAGATAAATGATTCTCCTTTAGCTCAGTGTCTGATCCCCGGGCTTGTGAGAGACCTTTTATATTGTGTGACTGATTTGATCAATATGAAATTCTTTCCATCTACTGCATTTCTGTTTCCCCTGCCTCTGCTGTAGTGCCATAATATTTGGGGCAGAGTTTGCAGAGGGCTGAAAAGACCCTCTTCCCAATGTATTTTTCATCTTTCTGCTTTCACCAACCCCACAAAACACCCTGATGGTGTTTCTGCCTTCTCTTTTGCCTTTGAACAACTATGTTTTGTGACAAGAGCTATAGTTGCAGTCAGCATGCAAAATTTGCCGTTATTTTAAATAACCATCTGCTCTCCCCACAGTCTGCTACCTCATCCTTAATTTCTTTAGTTTGTGGATGTTTATTTTGATTAGCCTTGTCACATGGTGCTATGAGGAAATCTTGCTCCACTTCACACGCTACTGCCACATTGATACAGAGAACTGGCTTACAACCAAAAAGATGTTATTTTTTTCCATCTCTCCCCACCCCCCCCCTCTTTTTTTCCAGAATAAAGTTTTATGTAACAAAGTGTTGTGTAAGGAGGAGAACAGCAGGGAGTGCATCAGGACTCATGGATTTTCTTTTCATCTCTGTCACAAATCCACTATGACATATTGGGCAAGTCACTACAGTCCAAATCTTCTTACTGGGATCAACGCAATAGCTGCTGAAGTCGCTAAAGTAGATCCATAGTCACACCTGTGTAGCGAGGATAAAAGTCTAACCTAGAGCAAACAGAAAATCTTGGAAGAACCAGCTATATCAGGGAAGAGCTGGTGTGCTAAAGTAGGTCACCTGTGTTTATTTGCATTAAAATTACGGTAGAGGCAGATCCTGAATTTCAGACTAACATTCCTGCTTGCATGCCAGGTTTGCATGTTGAAGATATATTCCACATGTGCTGTTTCCCCGTTACACGAGCAACAAGTCTGCGGTAACCAAACAGGCACAATTCTGGGTGGGGAAGTTGTGCATGTGATGGAAGTGTGACACACCGTAAGAAATCTCTCACTGAGGAGCAGAAAATCACAGAGAAATTGGTACTCGTTTTGTAAACGCAAATTTAACTCGTCTGGGTTGAATAAAGAAACATAATTTGGCTTCCTGTGAGAAACATCTTCGGAGGAAATATGGTCCCACTGAGTGCTTTGCATACATTACAATTCTTGCATATCCATGGGGAACAAACTGAAGTGTGGTCAGATTAAAACTACCCCTGCGTGGCATTTCAGTTCTACTGTCCTTTTCCGTAGGACTTCAGTGTCGGCTTTGGCCAGATAAAACAAACTCTGCTGGCCCTGGCCATGCTGGTGTAGAGGCAGGGGGTGAGACTGGAATCAGGCCCCTGTGAAAAAGCCACAATTAGCTAAATGAGTCTTTGGAGAGTGGTAGTGCACAACCTGGGTTTATTTATTCTCATCTCTTTCATCTGTATAAACGGTGAGTAATTCCTCTAGTAAAAATGAAAGGAGAATAAGGTCTTTTGGCTCTGTCAGTGATTTCAGAAGTTCACTTAAGGTGTAATTTTTGCGTTACAAAACACAAGGGATTCCTCCAGAAGCTTTAAAGAGGTGTCTTCGACTGTTTGAACACCACGCGCCGCTTTCAGTGGTGTGTGTCAAGAGCAACTCTTCTGAAATCAAAACAGTTCTTAAGCTTCTTCCTGAATTAATGATATACCGATCGCATCATGTAGTAGTCTTCAGAGAAATTTGAATACCTTTATCCTGCCTCTTCTGAGCCTAGGCGAACTCATATTATTATAGAACTTCTGCGAACTGTCCACCAGCGTGGGGAGTTAGCAACCGTATTCCGTGTGTGTCTGAGCCCGGGATTGTTGTTACCAACGAAAATGGGAGCAGGAGTGTCCTCAGGATGGATTTTTCTTTATCCTTCCATTAATTGTCCTAAACTACATTCTGTATTGGCTTCTGCCAGTATTTATTCTGTGTACCCACTGTTAGGCTTTTCTGGAAAAAAACCCCAAACCAGCAAACAAACCCAACCAACAACAACTCCCCTCCCCCAAAATCCCAAACCAGACAAAAAGCCCGAAGCAGAGCTGCAGCAGTGATGTGCTAACACTTATTGATAATGGCCTGCAGAAAAGAAAATCTTCATTACTGTTGACAGCTAAATAATGTTATCTACACAGCACAGCCATGGATTCAACAGAAGAAATGTCCTTTTTCATACCATAGCCCTTTCTCAAGGCTGTTGTTGACTACTCTTCAGTCCTTACAGGAATTAATTGAGTTTATCTGGTGAATAAACACCATGATGGACTGGGAAGTATATTATTTCCTACAGCACAAGAACACCCGCTGCTCATGTTACTCAGTGAAAAGCAGAGTTGGATGATCAGAGGAGGTTGACCTGTCCAAGGCAAGTGAAAGCCACATAAATCTCGTTAATGCAGAGCCACCGAGGGGGAAGCTGGAAACACTGGTCCGCAAAGGATGGATGGAGAGCTGTCCTGGGGAGTTTCCGGACTCATTTGCAGAATACTCTGTTCCAATTACTGTTACCCTGAGGCACCAGGCAATTCTCGAACAACCAGAAAAAGAGAAACTTTCCAAAATCTTTAAGCAATTTTATTTTTCGAAGGAGGAGGGGAGTAGCAGAGAAAGTTGTTATTAGTTTAAAAATAATAAGGTCATAAGTACTAATTACAATGACACTCAAAATGACCTTTTGCTTTCTGCTGTGACTGAGAACACATGGGCTTTTGCTCAATGTCCAGGTGTTTTACTTCTTCATACTAGCCAGAAAATCCAGTAAGAATCCCTGTGCATCAGGCGTTTCTAGATGTGTCTTACAAAAAGAGTCTGTTCCCAAGTGCTGATAACCTATAACTACTGAAAGAAAAAAGGTGGGTAAAGCCAGGTATCACAGCAAGCCACGGCTGCCCTACTAGGCTTTAAATCCTTAGGTGTCCTGAAAAGTGAGAAAGAAAGGCTGACTTTCAGTGGATCAGAGATATTTCACATCTTTCAGCTTTTAACTCATTTTCCATAGGAATTCTTGTGTAAACAAACTCTGAGTTTGTGTCCCAGATGGTCAGTTTTGGGTTTATTTAGTTTCATATGATAGGAAGAGCTCCTGGAGAAATTAATGTCTGGCCCTTACCCAGAGGGTAGCCTGGCAAGGGGGACGGACTTTGTTCGTGTTCTTATTGGGGAATGGCTGCACTAAGAGCACAGCCCTAAACAGACACCAGAGAAGACACACAGGAAGGAATCATTAGGAATATTGCAATCTTTTGGGGAGACTTCAGACAAAAAAAAAAGCCTTAATAAATACTAGAGGATCCAGCCATGAAACGCCAGTTTGTAGGCTACCAGGCTTCGTTGCTCACAAAACAAATGTGCTCATGAATATCCTGGGAGCATCCAGTTTGCTCCTCCCCAGCTGCTGTCACAGCCTTGTCCCGTCAGAGCTTTGATTTTGTAAGCGAGCTCCTTAGGGCCGAGACATTAGATGGTGGAAGCAGAGAGCAGGCACAGTTAGACAAGTTTTCTGTCTAACTACAGGCTTCCCAGCTGACCTTGGAAGGCAAAGCGTGCCCTTCTGCTTCTTTATAGACTGCTATAAAATCCACTGTGCAATATTTCTTGCTGTGAAAGTCTTTAATCACGAAGCAGGTGGCTTACTGAACATGGATGGGAACGTGGCACAGCTTTGTTGTCTGCATCTTGCTGGCTGTGATTATTCTGCCTGATGAACAGCAGTAGAAACTTTCCATCTCTCACTGATCCTCCAGGATCTGCCGCAGGGCTCTCTAACCTGGGAATGCCCCCTCAGCTGTAATCCATGGATCTGACTGCAAACCTTTCCCCATAACTGGCATAATTTAGGGTTGGGAAGGCTGGGCAGAGCCCTATTATGAACCTCTCAGCATCACTCCTGAGTCAGCCAAGGAGAAGGCTGTTAAATTATGTGAATTAACCCCTTTAGCTAGTGTTGGGCACGTGTGCCTGAATCTCCTGCCCCAGAGAGCAGAGCACGAGAGCCATCACTCAAGGCAAAGCCACCCATAGAACAGGGGAGGCAATGCTCCAAAGACTGCACAGCAATTACAAGAAGGCTACAGCAATTTGTAAAGGTTGGCACAATGCTGTTTAGTTCAGTGCTTCGTCTCCTTTTTTGAGATAGCACCTACCAACCAGGATTCATCTCCAGAACAGGAGGATACTGAAGACAGCCTCAAGAACTCATGAATTTAGTTAGCTGTGGTAGAACTGGCGAGACTTGAAAGATAAACGCTGGATGAACTGGAGAATGATATTTCAGCACACTGCAGAGATGAACGCGTAACAGAGAGCAAACAGCAAGTGTAAAGGAGAGATTAAAGCACTGACTGACATGAACTGCCCCCCTCTTGTTCAGAATGGGTTGAACTGATACCTGTGTTTAAATCACACCTACCAGCTGGCATCTTTTCCTAATTATGCCTAATTATAATTAGACTATGAAAATTGTCAGGTCATAACAGTTCTGCCCAGATTATTTTTTAACTAGCTAAATCAGGAGAAATTGGAGGCATTGCCCCAATATATAATTTACTTGACAGCTGCAATGCGTACTTTATTTCCACAGGGGCTTTCCCAGCCCCCATTGCTTTCCGTACTGCTCGTGGTACTTGGGTGGTTTAAAGCCAGCTCAAGCTTGTTTACATCCTTAAATGGGACCTGCCCTCAGTGGTAAGTGCAACAGCTCAGCTCCATCCATCCATCCATCCATCTGCAGATGGATCTACCTTTGCTCTGTCTCCTGTGTTGGAAGTCAGAATATTGCTTGGGGAACAAGGAATTCTGATCCTGATTGAGAAATTCTGTAATTCTGATTAGTTAGAATACCCACAGGTGACTAAGTTCTACTTGGGGCTACAGCTGCAGGGAGATTTTTGGTGGTAGGGCTCAGCACTTCCACTTGCTGTTTAATCAATCTCCTACCAAGCTTACAACATCCCAGTGCTTGTCTGAAAGTTGGTGGCACCAATTTTTTGCCAGAACAACAGCATGAAATTCTTATTAGTGTCTAATCAGTGATCATATTTACTTATTCATGAGATGGCTGAGAACTGTGAATGTAACAAATGTAACATGTAGGGGATGTTATCACTTCAGGTAGTCAGGAACATTGCGCAACCAAAACAAGTCTTGGTTCTTTGTGAATAACTGGGATGGTTGTAAGAGAAGGGACTCCTGAATAATCCCTTTAGGCCTTGGAGTATGCAAACTGCAGAGACAAGGAGGCTGCAAGATGATCTCAAGACCCCCCAGCGATGGAAGGACATTAACACCTACCAATGAGTTCTCAGAAAAAACATTACTCTGATAAACATTTCTTGGAAATGTAATTAATATGTATGTTAACATAGCATAAATACCCAGTAACTGTGTCTCTTCAGTGCACACGTTTGGAGGAGAGATCCCCCGTGTGCCCGGCACCGTAATAAAGAATACCTGCTCAGCAGTCTGCCGACTATTGAGTCTTCAATTCCAGCTTTTCACGGCATCATGGTGATGTAGGTACCTGTGATACAAGAGAATCTGAGATATCTTTTTAGAGGCAAAAAAGGCAGATCTCTTCACTGGAAATCCTCCACCCACTGATAAACTAGTAAGGGGTGGGTGGCCAGACCTCCTGCTCACGAGACCCGTATGACACAGCTCCAGGAACTGAGAGCACCAGTCCTGGTTTGCAGTCACAGGGTGATGACAGCTCTGGAGGGCTCCATTCCCTTAGGTGACAAGGTTGGGTGTGCTGACGGTGCTGCTGAAGGACGAACTCCCACCTGCAGATGTGGGCTGCCTGGCAGGCCCCGTTGCACAGCCCGAGCCGGGGACTGTCACCCAGCATGACCTGTTGGTAACTCACGGACAGAAAGATGGGGAGGAGAGAGAGTTTCTAGATAGAATTGCAATCCATACAGGCAATAAAATGTGCTAAAAGCTTTTTGGGAGACCTGCCGGTCTGGCTGAGCTGCTGTCAGCACAGGATCCAGTGCTGGAGAAGGGTAGGTAGCCTTAAAATTATTAGAATATGTTTCCAGAGGTTGCTTTGCCCACGCCTTACAGGTGTTCTGGCACTGGGTGTCACGAAGTCTGCCCTGGCTCTGGGTGAATGTTCTTGCACGCAGAAGATATTACATTTGCTGGTGTTTCACTGTGCTCACAGCAGCAGTTTGCTAAGCCATACTGGAGGATTCAGCCTATTATTTTTTATTAGCAGGTTCAACTTTTGGTTGTTGCTCTCCTCTCCCATTCGGAGATCCTTTAGTTCTGCTTGGAGAATATTTAAAACAAAGGCACATCTGATATAGCTGGAACAGCCTTCTTTCCCTGACAGCTTGATAAATTATCTGCTGCCGTCATTTCTGATTACATAATTTTAGCATTTGACAACCTTAATCCTAAACTGGGGCTGGACTTGATCGCAACATGAGAAGTTTATCAGCACTCTGATTTGAGGTCTGCCTCAAATCTGCACTGGTTTCCAGCCACGTGCTTCCCTGGGGTAACAGAAATTTTTCACTCAGCACAGAATTTGTTCCTGCATCTTGTGTTCCAGACTTTTGATTTCTGCTGAAACAGATCCCAGTACTGATTTTTTATACAGGTAAAGAATGAGGCTGTAAGCTCCAACAGAATAAAAATTGTTCCAAATACAACTTTTTTTTTTTTAGTGTGTTTACATGGCTCAGTAGGTAAGTGGATATGATGACTTCAAGAGTTGTAATTTTCTTCTGCATCCATTGTATAGCAAATACTCAGGAAAGACTGTAGGAAAACAAAAGATAACCTATGGTTGGATATTTAACTTGGGCCAGTTTCTTTAGCACTGTAAGAGAGATTTCTGCAGGTCCTGCCAAACTCAATTATTGTCCACCTTACGTAGTATTTAATCTGTATGTGGCCTGCACTTCTCACTCTCTGTGAAAATAGTGGAGACCACGTACCTGGTTTCCACTTGTTTAGTTTTTGTGACAGTATAGCTAAGCAGCTATGAAATAGTTCAACCTTTTTCCATTTCATCTATAATTTGCTCTTCTTTTGCAGTAAGCAACAGGTCCAGACTTCTCTGTGCTTGATTATCCCATATGGCTTTATGGGCTTTATCTTCATGATAAAGAATGGAGTAATATTTTCAAATAATTAAGTGCAAGAGTGAAAATTTACAACCAAAGCCAATGGGAACCAATACTTGATGTTTCTGAAAATTTTTCCCAATACTTTCTCCTTATATATATATATAAAGTATAAAGTATGTGTGTATATATATATGTGTATAAAGTATACTTTATGATTTCTCCAAATAATAATTTCTCAGTAGCTTTCAGGAACACAGCAGTGCATTAAAAATTTATTAAGACAGTGCCTCTCTGATGGCAATATCATGTCTCTTCATCTGCGTGTCAGTCCATGGTACTGCTGAAGGAGCTCAGAAACCCTGGCGATGGGGCCTGAGCACAGCGTGGGCCGGGCGACTGCGCTTTGCCTTTTCCAGGCTGTAGAGACTTGGGGATGCATCGACTTTAGGCATCTGCAGACAGCTCAGGTATACTCAGCGGAGAGAAATGGAGAGGCTTTTCCACAGGGTAACTTAGACTTCTCCTCTGACTTGTCCTCTGGAGAGGCTTGGCTCTTCCCTCACAGGCAGCAGCCCTACCCCAGCTACGTATCTTCTGGGTGGGTAGTACACTGCAGCGATGAAGTCTCTACAGAGTTATTACAATATATTGCACTCAAGGAACATAAATTACAGCACTTCAGGGGATATTATTGAGAGCAAAATTTTGAACTCATTTTCCTGAAGGTCTTTAATGACCTATTTAAAAAAATGCAGCCCTAACCAGGCTTCCCACACTAGGAATTTGAAGGTGCACGGCAAAATTAAAGAAGACTTGGATCGCTTGCCCTGCATTCCCTATTTCGTTGTTACCTCATTTGTTTTGTGCTGTTTAGTGGGATGCTGACCAAGCTGCAAAGGAAAACTGTCATTAATTATTAACAAATTGTCTAATCCATCAGGACATCAGTACTGCTATAATGTTTCCCCTGAGGAGACAAAAAGAACCTTGAGTAAGGAGATGGAGGTGTTCCAGTGAAAACATGCAGCCCCAAAAAACAGTCTTACTTCTGAAGTTTGTTAAATTAAATTTCCAGATGTTCCCTTCCTTCTCAGCGTTGCACACCGACAAGGTACAGCAGTTCATTTTTAGAAAAGGAAATTTAGAAAAGAAGTATTGCTGAGAAGGGACTAAGACACAGGATCCTAAGGGACTGAATCTCTCTGTCAAGACAAATTCCCCTTCTCCTTTGGGCATCCCGATGGTATTACATGGAATAACACAAAAGCTCTGACCAAGGACTACTTTATAGTCATAGCACTGCTGTACAACTCTATTGAGCTTAAAGCTGGGAGGGACGTTAAAGCCCACAGTTTTACTTCCAGGTACATCACAGACATGAAAATTCAACCATTTACATTACTTTTGACCTATTTAAGTTTGACTAATACATGGCTAAGAGGACACCCAATATTGATCTGAAGAAAAGAAGATCTTATTTAGTCTATTGCAATGTCTGGCTTCAACTTTTAGCTGCTGGGTCTTGTTGTACCTCTGAGGCAGCAACCCAGAACCAAGTATGAAGCAGGTGTCAGAGATGGCAGAGGACAGCCCACCACACTCACCCTCAGAGAGGGTTTTGGGCAATTCTGCCACTAATTCCCTATGGTGTTGGAAAAGAAGACAAAAAAACTGCAGCACGGGAGGTTCTGTAGCTGGGTATGAACCAGTACTAAATCTGTGTCTCCCAGTTCTCAGACCTTACACTCTGAGAAAGCATCTGATACTACCCGCTGGCATTTTACTTGGCAAGTGGAAGCAGGAAAAACCTCAGTAAAATGTTATCTATTAATCACTTGAATTTAAGAAGGGATTTTCATTTTATCTCTCGTTTCCAACCTTTCTTCTCTCCTCTTCTATCAAAGTCCTGAATTAGGAGTGAAAGTCTCATGAGCTTCTGTCTGGAGTAATAAGGACGCTTTCTGTCAGCTGGTGAAAGGCTTCTTTTCTAACCATGAGAGCAAGGGTGCAAGCCCGCGGCAGGGCTCGTCATCCTTAAATCTGGTGGATTTACTCTCCCTCTTTGCCAGTTCCAGGTGGCCAAGATCCATCTTTAAACTCTCCAATAGCCGGGGCGTTTCAGGGTGCTCTGCATCTGGCTGACAGACACAGCTGCAGATGTCTTTTTCTCTTGTGGCCGATACTGTGCGTCCCCTCCCTTCTTTAAACGTGTTTGGGACATGATGGTGAGTAGAGGCTGATCAGAAACATTTCTGGTGGAAAAATCAGATTCTTTCAAAAAGAATCCCTCATAAGACCAGAAGAAACCAGTTTGTGTAAAGCTTTTGTCAGAGATTGATTCTAGTGTTCTGAAAAATTAAATTTCTGGTTGAAATGGAAGTAAGCCCTGAAATCTATGTAAGCCTCACTGTCCAGTCATGATCTTCAGAACAGCCTGGTATGATATTAGTGTCCCTTGGGGTTTAATTTATATCTCAGGCTTTCAGGAAAATCCTGCTTCTATTCATCATAGCATCAGCATTTGCTGGTTAAGTTTGCAAATAATACAGTAATCCTTGTCTACATTAAAGACTCTACTAATCCAGGGTGAGAAGTTTGAACATGGCAAATATTATCCTGACACAAGAAAACAGCTTGCCAAGGAAAAATGATTTCTGAGGGGATTTTGACTGCTCTGTGCTTCAGTATCTGGTAAGTTTACCAATAATAAAATACACTGCAATTTAACTAATGGTTTGATGAGGGGCAATTCTCTAGACAATGTAACGTGTCAGTTTTACAATGACAGGGCTGAGAGATTAGTCTCTTATTTTTCTCTTGCTGTAAATCACAGAGTATGACTTGCTAGCAAATCTGAAGTATGGAAATGAGGTACAATGACACTCACAATCACACAGAGACGCGGTGTTTACATTCTATTCTAAGCCATCAAGCAAAGGAAAATAGCTAAGACACAGTCTTTGTGTGCAAATGGATGCTTACAAGCCAAATGAAACCTTGCACAATTATGTTGAGGCACAATTATATGGAATAAATATAGAAAGTAACATGTTTTTGATCAGTCAAAACACAGTTTGCTTCATCAAGAGTTCGTAATAAGGAAGTGATAGCAAAAGGGGTGAAGGTAAAAGAGGTTATATATGAGGATGGAAGAAATGGATGTGAACAGAACAGCTACAACATACTAGAAGGAGTGGGCCTGAATGTCACGTATTTCTAGCATGAGAATGTCCTCAAGGATCTCTCATGCAGGAAAGAAGTCCATTCAAACAGAAATGGCTACTACTATTTAATTAAGCCATTTATTATCAAGCCATAAGCCATGTCAGTGGAAGCTGATGATCATTGTGTTATTTGGTAAGGCACCATCCATCTTTCACGAGTCTGAGACACAGCCTGGGAATTTTTTTTTTTTTTAAAATACCAAAAATTCTTTTCAAAAATCTTAACCTGAACTTTTCTGTCAGGGCAAACAATAGCCAATGGAGACCACCCCGCCCCATCTCTGTGAGACCCTCAGAGAGGGAGCGCAGGGGATGGATGATTTCTTGGCAGAGTTCAAATAAATCCTCCGTGCCACGTCCATGGGCTGAAGCAGAGCCCTCCTGCCAGGTCTCAGCAGAGCGCTGCGGTCTGATTAATGCCTGCCTGATGCATGAAGCTGGCCTTATTTGACTAACTCTGTGATTTAAACATGGCTTAGTGAAAGTGGGACATGCATGGGCATCCCTACAAATCTTTCTGTGGGTGCATTTGGTGCCTCTGATTTTCTGGGGAGAGCAAAACCCACTACAAACTAGGTTAAAGACAGTATATGGATGAAGAACACAGCGTTGGTTCAGTGCTCCTTGCTCCTTCCTCGGCAAACTCTAAAGCAGCACAAAGCCTTCAGCAAGAGGCAGGAGAAAGCGGTGGCGGAGAATTCAGGGCTCACCCATGTCAGGGTAAGGGTGATCTCTCCCTCGCCTGTCGATGTAAAGGAGGTAGTGGGGTTCCCCGTTAGCAGACAGGAAAGCAGAGGTGCATCTTTCAGTCCCTTTGTCAGGAGATTGTTTTGTGGTAGGAGTTTGGGTCTCCTGTTTCAGGCAGGTCATTGTCTCTGCTCTTGTGAGCACTGCTACATAATCTGTCTTAAAAAATACAAAAGTCTTTGCTAGTTAAAAAAACACTTTCAAGAACTGTTCCTATTTTCTACAGGAAATCTGACACTGTCTTTGTCTAAGACCCTGGCCTTTTCTGTGTTTCCATCAATCAGCCCTCTTCCTCCATGAAAACCTGCCCTGTAGCTCCAGATCCATTTCTTTTCATGGATGTCAATGCATTTGCCAGTGCCTTGATGGCTTTCAGTTCTTGGAATTTCACTGTTTCCTTTGTCCTTGCATCTGAAGCAGTTTAGATGTAGATCTGCTCGTTAAAGAGAACTGGAGCATCAGTCAAGTGGATTACAGCGAAGCTGGCAGGTTCCAAAGGCTTTATGAAAAATACACTCCTTTTTGGCAGGCAAATTGTTGCTTGAAAAGGGAGTTCCATCAAAGCTGAACTTGTCTGGATCTGAGACTTTCAGATCATTTGTGGAAAACATACATATTTCATTTTGCCCACAACATGGCTACCCCTGATCAAAAGAAATTATTTCTCTTTACCATTCTTTTAATGTCCCATAAATTAGGAAAGCACACCAAATAAAATAAGAGTCCATTATCACTTATTATTCCATAACCTTTCCGTTCAGACACAGTCTTTGAAAAACTAATTAAGGAACTAGTGGTGGCTAATGCATGCACTCAAAATAATGCACATTCATGCTCTATTTTCAGCAAGAGCAGCCGAGGTTCATTAACGTTATACACTAGCAAATGAATTCAGTTTGGGATAATGCCATCCGATTAAACTTTCCACAGCCCACTTAACTGGAGCTTTGGTGTGTGTTTGACAGACACTTTAAACTCCCTGGAGATCCTCTGCTTTCCCATTTTCATTCCAGCCCTCACTAAAGGCCAGATTCTGTCTGCTTGCAGGTCGATTAGTGACTTGCTCTTTCCATAGAGTTCCCAGGTTTTAAGTGAGATGAATTGCAGATCTAAATGTTGTCCTGTGTGGGGAAAGGTAATAGAATGAGATCCAAAATGCCAAAGTTAACAAAAGGGTAGTTTTTCAGTTATCCCTTCAGAACTGCAGCCAGGAAAATGGGTTGCAGGTAAGGCCCTGGGCTGGGATTCAAGAAATGGGTTAGCATTAATCTTCGTTCTTAAACCTGGGTGAGATTGCAGACCCTGTTTCCTTACCTCAGTTGTCCACTCACAAAATGAAGATAATGACCCTTGCTAGCTACCACCTCTCTTCATCTTGCAGCGTGTTTTCAGGAGGCACTGCCTCTCAGCCAAAGTTTGTGCAGTGCCTACAACTGTGGGACGCGTGTGGGGAATGCAGGAAAGGTGCAGAGTGACCGAGTTGCACAAATTTGAGCTGTGAGAAGCAGAAGAATGGACAACCCAGCTGAGTCTTGGAGCCTCAGTCAGATGGGGCTGGCAGGATGGGACCATCCTCATCTCGCAGGGATGGCAAGTTATAAAAACTCAGCCAAGCAGCCAGCCAAGAGCCCTGCAGATGAAGCTGCTGCAACCACCAGCAGGTATTTGGAAGTGGAACCAGCTTCAGCAGCTGCCAGGCACCCGTATTCAGCAGGGTGGGTATCCCTTTGCACATCACGTGGGGGTTACTGAAGTGAGATTCAAACAAGGACTTAATTTTTTATAGGTGGCAGCTCTACACGAATTAAAAAGCAAGTGCCAATAAATACACACTTAGGGATTGCCTTTATCCTTCATTATTTTTTTTATCAGTGTTTTTCTGCATTTCCTCAGAAAAGCAAAGAAACAAATACTGTGTTAATAATTAATGGGTTGGCTATAATTGAGTTGCTGCCCTTTTCACTTGTATGATTAGCCAATATTCACAGCTTTTTGCAGTTTTTTCCATTAGGATGAGAAGTGGTTGATGTCTGACTTGTATCTTCTTCGACAGTAATTTATGAAGAATATACACAGACTCCCACTGAACACCGCAGAAACACAGTGGGCAGTTCCTTTGATGAGAAAATCCTTGTCTGGACCTCCTGTGTGTGCTCTCTCCGGTGAGATCTGCCTTTCTGCCTGCTCTTGAGAAATCACAGAAACCCAAAGAGTCTGAGAGAGCCCTGCTTCCTCCGGTGACCCTGTAAAAGAGGAAAACAAGGTGTGAAGTGCCAGTAGCAAGAGGTTTTTCAAGATACAGTTTGCTAAACTGTGCTTTATAACAAGCACAGGGCACTACTTCTGGCAAAACACTATCATGTTTAAAAGCAGAGGAACTCCTTAAGGCCCTCAGAGTGTCTCTGAATTGCTGCGTACCCTAGGTAATCTGCCTGTTACCTGTCTGATCTATCTGAAAGATCTTGATTGCGCCATTCATGGAGCCTCATGGTACAGGAGCACAGAGTCTGCCTGTGGCTTTCATGGTCATGCAGAAACCCATCAAAAATCAACTCCAAATATAGTATTAAAAAGTCCCTTAAGTAAAGGAAAAGGCATTTGGGGAGGCTGGATCTGTTGGGAAAATGCTTTCTGTTGCTCTATTTTTTTCTTTCAAATATTTGTACTGTACAGTATTTCCTTATAATCCAATCCAACTTTAATATATTGCTCTGTTTTCTGCGTAGGCTGCTTGGGTGGATGTACTCCAGCGCACACACAAACACCTGCATATCTGCATGTGTCTGTGTGTGAATTTGCATGCATATGTATGTGCATAAACAAGATTGAATAAAACCCTTTGGTTTTTCAGTGCCGACAACCGGACAGGCCTGGAATCACACTTTGACTTTGGAGGTGTGTGACAGGGTCTTCTGGGCTTGGAGACGTTCTCTTTTGCCCTGCAGTTAGCATGTGCCTCCTGGCACTGAGATAATGTGCCCAGTGTCCTGCGCTGGGCGTGCGTGTACGTGGCAGTGAACTAATTTGGCCTGAGGCAACTCAGGTGGCAAAAATCCTGGACTTCTGTGCCAAGAAAACTGGAAATGTGGTTGAGCTGAGATCTGTCAACAGGAGAGGAGCCAAGGGTTGCCCAGTCAGCCAGAAGATGAATTTGTGCTTGTTCTGTCAACTGCTGGAGATTGGAATGTCAATACAGAGCCTGACAAACTTCTAGTTTCTAAAGAACTAACTGCTCTGAGACCATGTTTAATAACAGTCCGGTCTACCTGAGGTCATGCAGCCATCTGCAGCATTGTCTCCAGGCTGGTCGCGTTGCCAATACGCTGCCTTATCAGGTCTGCTTAGGTGCATGATCCACCCAAATTAAAGTTTGGCCCCTGGCGGCTTCACTTCCCAAGCCTTCCATGTGCAAAGCAAAGGAGACAGATAGATAGTTAAAAACAAAAGCTAAGGACTAGGGACGGAGAGATTAATATATTTAATTATTTTGCTTCAGAGAAACAGAAGCAGACACTTGGTATTGAATGTGCACAAGCAAATATCTTCATGAGAAGGGTAAGACACCCCAAATTTGGAGGTGGTCAGCTCTTACCGAAGGGCTGATAAAATACTTGTGACTAATCAGGCTTTAAAAAGACTAGAACCTAACATCGTGAGATCCAGGAAAGGGCACGAATACGCCCTCGGTGGTGCAGGCAGCTGTCTCCCATCTCAGTGCGGCGTGCAAGGCAGTTGGAAGGGAAGCGCAGGGAGTGCAGAAGGACCTCTGGGTACCGAAACGCCTTATCACGCTGCCTTCCCCAAAGTTCATATTTGTGGAAAATTCAAAGTGCAAAGAAAATACTGAATGCAGACATTTCTTCTCTTTATTTTTGTCTTGGCCAGGTTAATTAAAGATGTCCTTGATCCTGACAGGACTGCCTTAGGGTAGTATGGCTGATGCTGTGTTTGCTACAAATGGCTGGTGGTGAGGGTAGACACAGTGATATTTTTGTGTTTTGTTATTCCATTTGAGTCCACTTGAGTTCCTTTTGCACAACATTTCTCTCTAGAATTATTACTTTCTCCCTCTGTTTATTGATAATATATGGTAACTTATTCCATGGCACTGGAAATGAAATTGGTTGTTGGTGACTGCAGGGTTTTCATCTGAGTATTCTTCAGACGCAAAGCAGTAATTTAGATAAAGAGAAGATGGGAGAGACTTCCTACCCTGCTGCACTGACATCCGAGCACTGTTGAATTAGAAGAGTGCTCATCCTGCATCTATCACAAAGCAGTTCTCTAAATATTTCCCCTTAAAGCTGAGATTCAGTTGTCAAATGCTGGCAGGTTGGAGCTTGCAAAGGTGGAGAAGGATGGAATAAATGCATTTGTGGGCAGAGGGCAGGTGAGGGGGTCAGAAGCACAGGACAGATCCGTTTCTCCCACAGCCCTGCAATTTGTTGTGTGACTGTCATTTCCATTTATAGGGTAGGGATTGACTTGGTGACCCGTAGGTGAGTGATGGGCCAAAGCACGAAGCATCTGTCTTGGTTCCAGTAAGGCTGCAGTCATGGCATTACTTGGATGCCTTAGAAGCATGAATGCATTTATCACTGTAGTATCCTTATCAGAGGCTGGGCAACAACATTAGGATTTTTCTTATTCTATTTATTTTGGAGACAGCAAATGAGATTTTAAAGGTCACAGGGAGCACTTCTTGCAGAGCCAGGAACGAAAGCATGCTCTTCTAACTCACAGTCTAATATATTGACCGCAAGACTCACTTGTCAGGTGGCATCCTAAAAACCTGCTCGATTTTCTCTGTTCTTCCAGGGCCTTCTGAATATACACATGTTGAAAATATATCTGGAGAAGACACAGTTTAACAAGTTTTTCACTGCTTCTCCAAGAGTGAGATCACTTTAAAATCGGCTATGTCCTGTTTTCAGTGTTACAAAGTATCTCTGACAGAAAATATCAACTGTACTTTGGCTTTCACTCTATATCCATTTATGCTTGATGTCTCTCTACATCAGTGATGGCTAAATTACAGGTGGCTCATAGACAGCAATCCAGTGCTAAATCAAGTTTTATTCCTTTGATGAGAAGCCTGGAAGACAGAAATAAGGTGGCTGAAACTTTCAATCTTTCCCAGGAAACACCTTGTTTTTCCTGTAAACCCTGTAATTGCTTGTCTGTTATCAGGCATCTAAATGAAGCTATTTCCAAAGAGCATCTCCACGAATAGTTGTTTACTTGGTGGCATATAGTTTCCGAAAAAAAACCCAGTAGGAACCTTCCCAATTTAGAAAGCAGTTGTCCATTTGGTCTCAACTTCCATGGCAATACTTCTTCCTCCCCTCTTCTGCATTCCCTTAATTGCTCCTTTCTTGCCATATTTAGGCTGTGCATGCCACTCCCTGAGTCCCAGCAGACCTCTAACAAGAACTAGCAAATGTAATTGTTCCCACTCTCTCTGTTTTTATTACATCTGCATTAATAGCCTTCCTTTCTCCAACAACCTTTGCTGACAGCAAGCCATTATCGCATGATGCACACACACTGAGTACAAACTCCAGTTAATACACCATGATGCTGTGTGATACACAGTCCTGCCGCTGAGCTTAATCTAATACAACGTGATGTAGGAGGCACCGCCACACAGCTCAGCCTTTTCTACCAGGATGCATTATCTTGCAAAATTTTGCAGACTGCTTATTTAAAAGCTCTCTTTCTCCCCCAGAATCTTCCAAGCCAATGTATAGAGGCTCTCTACGGCCTGCAGATCTGATATAGGCACCTGCTAGTGTCAGCTGGGTGGCTTCTTGTCTCTGTGCCATCCTGTCCTCTCTTGACCATCTATGAGAAGAGCAGCAAGGGAAGAAGGGCTGTCAGAAGGGAATCCCCCCAAAATGCCACCCATCCAGCTCCCTGCTAACCTTTACACCTTTTACATGAAAATGGACTGACTGGGTCAGAGAGAGCAGAGGGCGCGGAGGGTACCCAGCAGAGGACAGGGAGAAAGGGAGGTCCTGTGGCCATATGCAACCACCCAAAAAAGATTAAATTAGAGGTGTGAACACAGTGCCTTCATGGATCCTTCCAAGAAGGTTAATTAAAGTCACTTGCTGTAGCAGAGTGACCCACTTTCAGTCCCAGCTATCACATCAGATGTGATGTTTTATGAGATGGGCTACAACAGCAGAACAGCTTTTCTATCTTTCTGTCTTTTTTTTTTTTTTTTTCCCCTGTGCTGAGGAAATGACAAACCCACATTGCAGGCAAGGAGAGGAAGATGGACTTTTGATGTTGCGGTCATGGTAAAAAACACTGACACATCACGTGGCTCTTCTGGATCCCACGCTCTATCAATGGCTCTTTCAATCCCATACTCACTTTTTCTCTAGAGATAAAGTTTAGACGGAGGTACAACCCTGTCTGGAAGATTTGAGTGCTACATTGGCCTTGCCTCTGCCTTCCACCCCCACGTGTCCCACTGAATTTACAATTACAGACTCTGGATTGCTCATCAATGCACAGTCCCCACAGCATGTCTCTATCTGGGACAGACTCTGCATAACCCCTGTCTCCCCACGGTGCTCAGATCCCTAGGTTTCAGCAGCTTTCTGCTCACTATCTTGCAGATCACTGCATGTCATTTACTGCTATGGCAGCACTACATCCCTCTGTGATGGACGAATTTCCCTGATCTGCCGGCAGAGAAGCCCATGCAAAATGATGCACTTTGTCTAGTAAATTGTTCCAAGCATTCTCCTAGGGTCACACAGACTGTCGTCTTTCATCCTGTTTTTCTCCTAAGAGTAAGTCGATACCATGAGCCAGAAGAAACAGCAAGGTGGAAATAATTTGGCTGGTTATTTTTTGATTGTAATAGAGGATTTGTATCCTCTCGTCAGTGCAGTTACAGCTCTTTAATTCATTGGACTTCAGTGTAACTCCATTAGGCATACTGTGCAGTGGTCTGAGACCCAGATCTACCTTCTGCAAATCAGCAGCAAACTCCACTTTTCTTTCCACAGAGACAGATTTATGACAGCTGCTGCCATCTCTTCATTTTTAGAGCAGACTGTTAATTTAGACTTTTCATTAAATTCAAATCCAGAGAAAATACCCGTCCACAGCAGCACTGACAATCATTCCTTTTCTAGAAACAATAATACTGACTAAACAATAGAATCTTTATTGTGAAGGCTCAATAAAAGTTATGCTGACACTTGAGAAAAAAAAACTGACGTATCTTCAGACCACGGAAGGAGAAAACTCACCTGCCTGTCACAGTGATGAGCCCCAAATGAAACTTTTCATCTGATGCTCCTGGACCTCAAGATTTTGGAGACAATGAAACCCAAATGTAGGCAAGGGACTGTCCAGGTTAACATCAAATCCGGAGGCACTCTGGCTTTGCTGTTGTCTCTAGGTGCTACAGTAAACTAAATAATACTTGCAAGGAGTAGCTTCTACCAGTAGGTAGATGTCCATAGCATCAACATTTTTCCAGCTTTTCTTATTAACTAGGTGTACCAGGATAGAAACATCATATATCTATGGCTTGTAGGCATTTCATGCCTCCATTTCCCAAAGGCACCAGTCATGGTTCCACCTCTGAGGCAGACACTAGCTTTTTACTGAACAGAACCAATACAGCACCCAGAAAACAGCCCACTAGTAGAAAAATCATCCTCTCCGGGAGTGGGGAAGGAGAAACGGTGACAGCAGACCTGGGCATTCAGCCAAAAGATTCAAGAAAGAAAGATGCTGAGAAAGGATACAACAACTCAGAGATATTTCATTTCTTCCAAAGAACACTTTGGCTTGAAGACTTTTCCCATTTATGTAATTTCACACCTCTCTCTGCTTGCTGTAGATCATCCATCCTGTCATTGTTGAAAAGAGAGGCTGAACAGACAGAAGGACAACAAAAAACCCCCCTGAAACATCCCAATTCACCCTTGTCCTCCTTCCAAGAGAGCAATAAGGAGCCTCATTCAAGAAATGACCCCTTCCACCTGCTTCCACACAGCTGCTTGAGATCAAATGGTTTCATCCTTGTAACACCTCAATTGCTAATTGCTTCCCTGCCCTCCACCCTCCCCCAGGACTGCCCGATGCATTCAGTTCACGTCAGAAGCAGCAAATGAATGGCAGAAAGCTCAAGGGTTCAGCAGCTCCTGCTGTGGGTGTCCCTACAGATCTGGGAGAGGCCAGAACACGGGGAGACAAGCCTGAGGGATGGAAGAAATTGCAGAGGGCAGCCCATTGCCCGAACAGAGTCTGGGCACTGTGGGCCAACCTACATCTGTACAATTACATCTGGGGATCTTCCTGAGATGAAGGAAGAGCCTTTCACTGTGCTCAGCAATCGATTAACTCCTTTTACTTTGCACCTGTGTTGTTTAATCAACATAATTAAAGCTGAAGTAGTTACAGGTGCCCTTGACGTAATAATAGTTGGTAATCCCATACAGAACACTAGTATATATAATTTTCAGTAAGTCTCTATGCATATTAGCATGAACTTGACATTTTGCTCTCCTATTTGTAGCCTGGTCTATGGGACAGATACAACAAGAGAATTGCTTTCAAAGGCTCTTGAAACAGGGTTTGGTAAGTCTGAGGGCTCTCCTCACATTGTTCTGCATGAGAGACTAACAACACTAAGAGAGGTTTTATCACAGTCACATTAGCAAGACATGACAGAAACTATGTGGGTCATTGAGAATGAAGAGTCTGTGAAAGCCGAGATATACAGGAGATGGAGTAAGTACTAGAGACTGCCTTTTCTAACCAGGATCCAGAGAATTTAATGTATGAATTTCCTTGCACAATGCTCTTGGCCAAAGCCAGATCCTCTCGATATTGAGTGCCAGGTGTTCTACACATACATTTGTTTCTATGTATGATCATCCTGGCAGGAAATATGACAAGTGCAGATTAGTGATACACAAACTGAGACGAGAGCCTCTTGGCAGCGGAGAGCTTTGTGCCTCCTGTACCAGAGCTGTGCCATTTTGTTCCCAAAGAAACAGCAGCAGCTGAGAAACTCTTTGAATGTCCGATGTGTAGCAGAACGGAGATAACCAACCCCTGAAGTTAGCAAAGCGTGACAGAAGAGCATGTCAGGATGCTCTTGTCAAGATCCTCTCAACATGTAGGAGTCTGATTATCAAGTCAGCCAAGATCATGTGTATCGTAGCATGGTTAACAGCCTTCTCTTGCGTGGCCAGGATGAACATCTCATTGTGCCCACTGGGTCGTGCGAACACTTGGTCAATTTTCCAAGGATTGAGCAGAAATCAGATTTCAACTGAACAAGCATATCTCTCACAGGGTACTTCTGTAAATAAAAGAAGGGCTAATTTCATGCTGGGGTGATCTGTTCCCACCTACCCGAGCTTGCTTTGGAGCAGGTTTTATCTCTTCCTTCACCAGATAATTATTCTAACATACTACAATTTATGTCTTTTTCTGTTATTTCCTGCTTCTTTTTCCTCTTTTTTTTTTTTAAAAAAAAAGTGAACTTATTTTGTCCTTTTTCTTTAAACAGAGGGATTTTGATATATATAAATCAATATACTTAAGAGAAAATGTGCTTCCTGAAGAAGTTTAAAGAAGTAGAAAGACCCATGATGAAACATGCACAGAGCATCTGTAGTAGAAGTGTATCATGTGAGGCTATTTAAAAACAATTTGTCATCTTGGGACAAAGCTATAGCCAGGACGGAATCTTACAGGAGAACTTTCTCTTTGCACAACATATTGCTGCTAGCCTGACTGGAAGCCCACAGACTAAGACATCTTGGTTCACTGAAGTGCCAGATACCTGGTTTAAGGCAAATTGGGCCTGATCCCCAAGCCTAGCAGAGATGATAGGAAATCGTCCTTTGAATTCAGTTGGCTCTGACCCCAAATTACAAGCTGGTCTCTTACATTAACGCTCATACCACATTCAGTGCTGCTGATCAGGAGTATTTCTGCGTTAAAAATGTTCTCCTTACATTCTGGATTCAACGTTTAGGCTGTGCTTACTAACACTTACCAGAACCCATAGATAGAGCCTCTTCATGTATTTGACCTCAGTTTACAGTACAAACTTGTGGCTGTAGTGCTATTTTGAGGCTTCTGCTTCTGAATTAATGTGCTTGAAATGATGTGGGAAAAAGACCTCATTATGAAATTTGCGTTACAAAATCACGTTGTCAGTATCATTTGGTTCCAGCCTGTGATGGGAACCTCAGAAAGCAGGTCGTAACAGCACAGAGAGAGAAAAAAACAAACCAACTGGGTAGTGTATAGGCAACATGACTAAGGAAATACATAATGGAACCGAGTGATAAATAAGCAAAGAAAAAGAAGACCTGTAGGCAAAACAGGGTAAACAAAATAGGCGATCATTTCCCCAGGCTGACTTTTCTGTAACAAATCCTTTCCTCATGTTTTTAAATCATCACTGTGCTATACCCTGATATTAGGACATGCTCTTCTTCTAGCCACAGCAGCTGCTTTCATGTGGCTATAACCTGGCAGTTTTTTAACTGGCTGGACGTTTTTGGCCAGCTTCATTTAAGTTGTTCTCTGGCATCGCAGGAGCCACCGATGCTGCCCTGAAAACTGGTGCTTCAGTATTTCAGGGACAGCTGAAATTGCAGGGAAGAATATTGTGTGTTTTTATGTGTGCATCTGGAGTCTGATGAAGGGAATGAGCAGAGCTGATATAGGATGCTCGCAATTAAATCCAGGCCACATAATAAAATCGGGTGAATAACAGACCTTTGCCCTGAAGCTTTCTTATTGTTAAAGGAAAGAGAGCATTAATGCAATTTCATGTGCTGCTACCTTGACTCACTTCTTCACCAACAAATACACTTGTGTATTTGTGCACATCAAAGTTGAGTCTCTGGCAAAAGGAATTCAAAATACTTGTTCCCTTTTTGTGTAAATTGTAACATTGGAAGCCTGGCTTTACAGCTGGGCTCACTGAGGGTCACTTCAGCTGGGTGTTACGGCAGTGTTTACATCTCAGAGAAATTCCAGAAAAACTGAGAGAAGGGAGAAATAGGCAAGATCTCATCGAAGTTAATTTTTCAAAGAGTGAGAGCTGGGAGCAGGGCAGACGTCTGTTTCGCTGTGGAGGCAAACCAAAGCTGCACAGACGTTGTTGCCATCAGTTCGTTAGATGCTTTATTACTGTCTATCTTCAGTGTCACTGTCATCCAACAGTGGTGATTGCTGGTTGGGCTGCTGCTGGGGGTGTGAGAATAGACACTGGGATATGCTTGCTAACCAGTATTTGCCCACGATGGTAGAAGTAAACGTGTTGTTGTCCTTGATTACATAGCACACATCATCTCATCAGCCACCTTCCTGGAGCTTGCTCATCCAAACCCCTCGATTAGTGAGTGCTCCATGAATTATTCCACCTCTGGTCCTTCTGCTGCCAGTAGTTTCTGCATCAGTTTGTGGATGTGATGTATTCATGCTCATGCTATTGCTTCTGTTGCTGCTTCTGCCAAGGTATCTTTCTGTCTGGGGAAAGACACCACGTTACAGCTGAAAAATGAGTATTGAGAATAGTAATCACTCCAGCACAGGAATATGAACTTCTGCTAATCCAGAAATGATATGGTGCCCAAACAGTTGGCATAACACAGCTCCACCGCGTGTGGCATTTAGCTGGAAATTAACCAGACATAGTCTTTGTCCAAAGGAGTAGACTTTGACGTAATTCTTTTACTTTGATAGAAGGCCATCGACATCGGCTCCTCCTGATTTTAAAATGCTGCCAAGGAGGTAGGACTTCCATAGATCTAAGCTAGGCTGCAGCCCTGCTTCATATAGTGTGGTCAGGGGTAATTTTGGCTGTTTGGGGTCTACAGAGGGAGACAGAAAGAGTCTGTGTCTGGTGACTGCCAGCAGAAATGCAGATTGTAGCACAGAAGTGGTTTTTTTTTCCTGTACAAATTGCCTCAATTCCACTTTCCTAAGTAAACAACCAGCTACAGAATTAGCTACAGTGCTAAATGAAAAAAGGAGTTGAAAGAGAGTAATGTAGAATAATTGAACAGGAAGAAAGGAAGTACGCACGTAGCAGACCTGAAAAAGAGACAGAGAGCTAATTAAATGTAGTACAATTAATTTCACACAATGTCCTTCTCATGCGGTATCCTAAAATGTTTCGCTGAATGAGTGCACCTAGAATGAGCTGCGCTTTCAGGAACTTTTTACCTCTCCTTTGCTCTGGCTTATTGTTGTCAAGCTGATGCAGAGAGCTGTCGTGAGGAGAAAACACATCATAGCTCACCAGGCCTTTCTGAGATCAAGGTGAAATTGCACCATCTCAAGCAAGGAACGTTGAAGTGGGCAGTGCAAAGAGGCCGAACCTCTGGCATGGACAACAAGTCAGAAAGCCCATCCACCACATGCATTTTCAAGAATCCATGCCTATTTTTCGACGTATGCATGTAACCCTTACCACGATTCCACAAAATGTATGCCTCTGTGCCTGTACAGCATGGGGCATGTTCCAGTGTGCGCATGTATGGAAGTGCCTGATGGTCTTTCTGGAGCTTAGTGCCGTAGGTTGTAGAAGTGATTTCTGTGTTCCCTTTCCCAAATGTAATCCTTCTGTGGTCGTGTTTCAGCTGTGCTAAGCCAAGGAGTAGATCTGAGGGCTGGCTGTAGGCCCCCCTTGCTTGCAAATGACACCAGCACGCTCCCTGCATCAGTTTCCAAGACTGCTATTTAGAATATGCAGAAAATTAAAGGATAATGAAAATAGCATAGATTTCATTATTGTTGGAGGAACAATATTACGAGTGGAGCAAACTGAGAGTCACCGGAGAATGACGGGGCTGAAAGGAAGAAATGAAGAGTATGAGCATTCCTTTAGGATACCGATATCTCTGCACCATGGTTTTGTACAAAAAGCAGAACTCAGAAGTGGTATAGCTTGCTGCTCTGGCTCTAATCTTCTCCAAACTGCCTGATTTTCTTCTAAGAAAATGTGCAGCCATTTTTTTCTGTGCGTGTAGCATGAATTCCAGACGCTCCTGGGAGCCACTGTGCAGCCAAGTGCCTGAGCAGCACGTGTGACTGGACACACAGCTCAAGCACGTGTGGATCCAGTTCCCCTGTTCTCAAGCCTTCCATGTTCCAACCTGCTACATCTCCTGTCCTTTTGATACGCGGTGAGTGATGCCCATCTCAGAGAGGCAGATGTTGTAGGCAGAAGTCTTCGCTTTGGCTTTGGATAACTTTTCAGCAACTGTTTCCTTTGAGTCTCACAAGTGAAGGCAGGCTTTTTCTTGGCCGTGGGAGAAGATTCCCGTGTTGGCATTATCCAGTAGTTAACTGCCCATCTCCAGGAATAAATTAGAACAAGGCAGAGCAAGCCATATTATTCATTCCCCATCTTAGCAGGATGTCCCTCAGAAGGGAGACGCACTCCAGTGTGTTTCTGTGTCTATCCTAATTTCTTCTTTGTTGGCCATAAGGGGACTAACTGGATCATAAGATGCTTTGGACGTCATTGCCAACCTCCTGGGTCATCCTCTTCACATGAGCTGTAATAAGGGTAAGTAGAGCTCTAGCTGCTGACGTTATAGCCTGTGATTTGGGAAGGTATCCTTTTGCTCATCAATGAGATTGAGGTTGCTACGTTATATAGTTTTCATGATGGAAAAAAAAGTGCGGTTATTATAAGGCACTGTTATCTCCTGTCACATTTAATAAAATCGGTTTGGCTTTCTGAAAGTCCTATGAGGAAGGCATCGGGATGAAAATTCATGAGGGCAGACTAAGAGAGACTGGCGAATAAGACCTTCTGTCAGTCATTACTCTGCAGATCCTTTTTTTAGGGAAGGAATGAGTAAACTGGGGTTAGGGGACCTTGCTGTGTGATTTGCCAAGCATTTCAAGATGTTGACCCTACGTGTAATGACCAGTGATGAATGCAGGTTGTGTTAATGAGCTTTGCACTGTACCAAGCTGGGTTATAACAACAGCTCTGTCTGATGATGGATGTTGACTTTGATCACCAGGCCACGGTGGCTCCTTGCAGAGAAGAAGTGGCTCTCATTTAGGGGGAAACCTTTTGAAAGTCTTCATAGCATAAGATCGCTCATGAATTCATATGTGAACAAGGATGAGTGGGCAGCGTCTTCAGACGTGAGCATCCCTGAACAAACACTAAGTAAAAAAGAGCTTCTGACAAGGCCATTGGAGGGAGAGAAAGGGCCTCCTTTGCTTGAGCTGAGACTGCTTCTCCGAGGTGAGATCTCTGCTGTGGGCCAAGGAAAGCCAGTGGCTGCTTTTTATTGTTGCTGTTAGCTCCACAGCTAATATAAATACTTTCCTAAGGAGCAGCAACTCACAGCGGTGTTGCTGCTGTCACATCCGTACTATTGTCCTTCGTGTCCTAAAGTAAGGAGAAATTAAAATGGTGACTGGTTTTTTCCTGACATCAAAGGATTTGCGTCCCTCATTTTAAGTACTGAGAAACCAAACCCTTTGACACGACGGTGCCCAGCTGACCATGTTTGCTGATGTCACCCAAGCTCTTCATTGTCAAGATTTACCCTGTTTGTGAGAAGAGCTGCTGGGGAAGGGGTGAACGGTTGTTGCATTTCAGTGTGCAGCCTGCCTTGGGAGCAGCTTAGAAATACAGCTTGACCAGAGAGCCAGCGGTGACACGTTTCCCAGAGCCGCAGGGCTGAAGAGGAGCCGCTGCTCTCAGTGTCTGATCTCTATGTGGGACATTAAACCCAGACTGCTTCTGCCTGGGTCTGCAGGGTTCAGATCTCATGGGTTTTGTTTTTGAAATGCAAGTGACAAAAAGCAAGTTGCTGTCTCAGAAAAAGGTTTATCCTGCAAAGAGTTGGCAGCTCTGCACCCTTACTGACTTCAGGGTGCAGGGGGAAACTTGCTTAGCAGCTTGCAGAGCAAAGCTCATCAGGGAATTTTACAGCGTGAAAGTGCCTGTGATTCATAGATGCTGCAGCAGTAATTTAAAGCAGATTTATTTTGCATGGGAAATTTGTAAATGCAGCTGAATAATAACATTGTTTGCTCATTTTTCGCTTACTGTTATGAGCTGTTTAGGATCTTTGATGCAGATTCCCAGGAGTATGTGTGTTTAAATTCAAACTTCGTGCTGGGAGGGGAAAAACTCATCTTCTGCTCTTGTGTCAAGCCTGTCTGATGACGAATTGGCAGGACCTGCCTTTCTGACATAGATATTTTCACTTAGATCCTTTTTAATATGTGAGAGAAAATGAAATTTTGAAGCCAAATGACCCATCTTAATGGGCTGGTCCTTGTCCTTGCTTTGCTAAGCGTCAAATTGAAATAGTTGATGTCTTTCTGAGACACTTCGTTAGCACCTCATGGGGAAATGGGAGCAAAAGACTGCAACCAACCTTCCTGCAGTGTTTTTCCAAACAATGTGGCCGGCGGAGTGGTTGATGCGTGGTCCCACAAAGTGTGCAAGCAGAGGGGCTGTGGCCACGTTACCCCGTTTACTGACTCAGACCTCGAGACAGTCCCTGTTTGAGCGAGAAGGCTGTGACACCGCGGAGGCAAAGCTGCTTTAGCTCCCTTGCCTTGTGTCAGCACCCAAAAGTTGCTACGAAGGCGTGGGGAGAACGGAGGAACTTCTCCAAAGAAGCTGGGCACCTGTGAGTAGGATTATTTTTTTTAATTGGTTTCCACCTGTCAGACTTGTCAGTGGTGAAACTGGATGTTTGCAAAGCGAAAAAAAAAATCCTTCCCCCTCATCCACCCCCACACCTCCTCCCTTCCCAATGGCCTGTCTCCAGGCTCCAGGGTGACATCTGAGCAAGTTTATTTCAGCATCCGCTGTCAGCAGGAGCGGAGGAGTTTGTGAGAAGAGGCATCCCACGGCTCCGGTTCCTAGCGGATATTTTGTGTCTGATCTGTGTTTGGGGATTGTTTCCTTTGGATGCTGTTGAGGATCTGTTGTGATCCACGCCCGAGCCCTTAGGCTCAAGTAGCTTCTGAGATGCGCTGGTGCTTTAACAACAGCTTCGCAGGTCTGCAGAGGTAGGGTGAGATATTCGGGACTGCCTGTCCATCTTCAGAAAGTCCCAGGTACCACGATATTGGTCTGTGAGGGACAGCCATCAGCTAGAAAAGAGAACCAGCCATGGTCTTACCATAATAATGAATACGCCTATTTATTTTTCGCTTTTTATCCGTATCATCCCGTGACATGATAATGACTTCAGCCAGGAGCAACAAGGGGAAATGGGAAATCTGATGTAATACCTGAAGCTGTTCCCAGCAGTGAGGATCAGGAGGCAGCAGCTGTAGAACACACACACAGAACTTTTCTCCTCTCCTCAGTACTCCAGAAGAATCACAGAATCACAGAATCACAGAATAGTAGGGGTTGGAAAGGACCTCTGTGGGTCATCTAGTCCAACCCCCCCGCCGAAGCAGGGTCACCTACAGCAGGCTGCACAGGACCTTGTCCAGGCGGG
>Ga0065711_1003063_pt1 | contig 47001 bp, 29 predicted proteins | sample Hoacrofraction12_FD_59098 | JGI IMG/M metagenome (GOLD analysis project Ga0065711, IMG submission 59098) | Hoatzin crop microbial communities from Cojedes, Venezuela - Epithelial fraction 12 v2 (version 2) | ecosystem: Host-associated > Birds > Digestive system > Esophagus > Crop | place...
GGGGGGGGGGGTTGTTTTTTTTTAAATCTTTTTTTCACTCTGGGAGATGTTATTTTTTTAAAATCACTTTTTTTTTTGAAGCTTTAGCCTAGCACCTCTTTCCAAAGCTGCTTAGACTCTCTTAGGCTTCACTCTGTTCCCCAAATCATGCCTCTCTTTGTACCATCCAAATTTATTGCATTTTTGAAGTGAAATACTTGTTTGCCAAGTAAGAGTTTACAGAGCCAGTGTCTCCCTGTGGGAGTGTTGAACATGTAGAAATGTCAGCAGGTTTTCCAAGGAGCACCTGCCAGAGCTCTGTTGGTGCTCTGCTACATCAGACCAGTGCCTGGCAGCAGACCTCTCTCCAGAATGGTTTCCTCTGGAAGGGATGGATTTACTTTTTTTAAGTACATGTATTTACTTCTAAGCAGTTCTTCTGTTTCTCTTTCAGTGATCCCAAATGAAAAATTGTTTCTTTTCGCTTGCCTTTGTCTGTTAGCACCTCCTCCTGCTTTGGCCTGGAAGAAGGAGAAGTTGCCAGAGGGTGAATTGCCGACTGACTGCTCTTCCAGTTCTGTTGAGATCTTAAGTCCTCGTCCTTGGAAGATGTTTTTGAACCCCTTCTCACCAGCTCTTCACTGAACCTATGCTCCCTCTGATTTTTATCCCACTGAGGATTCTCTTCCCTTTCAACGGTTATTTATCCATACCTTTATTTTTAAAAAGTTATCAGTATTGTATGATATGATCTGCTTTCCATAAACATGTTGTTTGCTCTTACTTCTACTGTTAGCCTTAAACTCAAATCTTTTATCTGCTCTTCTGCTGTGTTTATGGGGTCTCTGGTCAGAGCAGCAGGCTGGGCCATTTGTTCTTGCAGTCATTGGGGTAGTATCAATTCTCTTCCAGGTAGCTGCAACTTAACAACTGCTTTAGTGAAAACCAATATTAAAGGTCCGATGACCTTCTCCACCAGCTCTTAACACTTTGAGACTACAAGTTACCTAGACCAGTCCATTTCCGTATGTTTAAACTTATGTACCTTGATCTCACTTCTTCTTCAGTATTTCTGCCTCCACTGCTGACCTTTCTACAGTTCTTAACAGTTAGCTGATACTTATTTGTTGCTCTCACCTTTCAGTCTTTTTAAATTATTATCCATATTCTTACGGTCGGTTTATCTCCTTTTACAAGTAGGATGACATCTTAATCACACTTTTTTTGTTTATTAGGATAGTTTATTATTTTTATGTATATAGTGTATATACATTTTTATGTAATAAAATTTATATATTATGGTCTTTTTTAGCACTTAGGAAAATTTTCTTAAGCATTTCCCAGCTAAAATTGTCATTTTTCTATTTAAATTTCCTCTTCCAGGTGATTTTGTGCATAACTTTTCTTAGCTTTGTGAACCTGGAACCTCCATAGAGCCAAATCTATAATTCTGTTTGCCCATAATTACACCTGTTAAACGACCTAAGCAACAGCCAACCTCTATTCTCTGATCAGTTTTCCTGTGGCAGACTGAGCTGTAAGGCAGCATTCCTTTTGTGTGGATACAATGCGTTCTGAAAACTGACACATAAAATATCTTCAGGACACTTTGGTGTTGGCACCCAGAGACACCCACCGAATTTCACTGTGTTTGAACTCTCTGTCAGTGAAGCTTTTTGTACTCTTTGAGCAGATACTTGAGGAAACGGGCACCCTGGGCTCAGCTGTGGTTGGCCGGGCTGCCTGTTACCTCTCCTTGTGCTTGTGCCATTGAGGCATTCCAGGCATCTTCTTCTCAGTGGCCCATGACCCAGGAATGGGGAATGACAGAGAACCACCTTCTAACATTTGCACTCACTGAAACCTTCCTAAACTGGAGGTGAATCTTGATTTTGAAGTTCTTATTATGAGGATCTTCATATCACTTTTCCACGACATGAACTGGGGTGATTTTGGGCTCCTCCATGAGTGGTCTCAGTCCCTTTTGTCTATGGCCCATGTCCATACCACTGGTGCAGAGGCCATTGGAGAACTCCTTCTCTCCAGGTCTCGTAGTGACGTAATTAATTTTATTCTAAACATCTTTATGTTGGACTGCAAATATACTTTTATTCCTCCTTTCTCGATTTCCTCCTTTTTATTAGCATCATGTTCTTTGGTCTAGTCAGCAGGTAACCTGTAAAGTTGGTTTTGTTTCTGCTGAGATGGGGGTGGCCTGAACTCTGCCAGTCCTTCTCTGTTCAAGGTGAGATGAAGTTCCACAAATCCAGTTTTGTTAGATACTCACTATGTACCTCCTGATTTCTTCAACAAAATATCAGGAATTTTCCTGTGGATTATAATCAGCATCCTTACACACCTTCGATTCAACTTCAGAGTTGCTTAATTTAATATCATTTCAAAACAGCAGCTTTGTGCGGAAAAGAAGTGATTGTATTATTAAAAGTTGTATGAAGCACACAAGGAGACTGAATTAAGATGGCACAGGCAGCATCTGTTCCAGTACGCTACAGTTCTTGAATGCTAAATGTGTAATGTGTTTAAGTTGATTTGTGTACGTAGAATATATATTTCAAACCTTTTCATTTTATATATCCCTATATCTTTTTCTTTATATTATGATGAAATATGAATCCTTGTAGCTGGAATATTTCCTAGACACTCTTATAGACCCTTTTGGGAAAAAAAAAAAAATAGAGATCCTAACAGGCTTTGTGAACTACCAGTCAGAAAAACCTGACATACAATAGGGACTCATTCAGTTATGGTGATAAAGCAGTTTCTGAAAAACAGATATGGTATTTTTCCTAAGATATCTGGATTCGCCTAGTCTTGTCCAGTAGGTTGTTTTGCAGCTGAACTCATGAATAAGTGTACTTTATCTCTGTTTGCCGGTGGAACATCGTCTGCTAGCTGAGTTGCTGCTGGAGATGTGGTCTCTGTTACAGCTTAACTTTGACGAGAAGTTCCTAGGTTTTGAAACGGACTGGGAAGAAGTGAGGAAGCAGCGAGTAGTCCCCCAGGGCACCTTCCCCTCTGCTTGAGACAGGGGCTGTCCCTTGGCGGTGAAGCCGGAGCCTTGGCACAGACTCCCTGTGTAGTTCAATTGCAGTAATTCAGCCTAGAGCTGAAGTTGATATTAATCACAGTGCATCCTTGTTGGCAGAAAGGGCAGGGGGAAAGGCAGGCATATTTCATCACTAGTTCCAATTAATAATAAGCTGAGTTTCACTGCGAGAGGAGGGAAGGTGGGAGAGGTGATGAAGGAGAGTTGGAGAGGTCTGAAGCAGGCACGTGGCTGCAGCTGGTGGAGCCAAAGGCTTGAATTTCTGCCATTACATCTGAGGGAAGCAACAGCAAAGTGAATAATGTCTCCTTGGCAGGTGACTAACTCTGTGCAGCTTCCAACAAAGGCTGCCAGAGTTGGACAGAAACCTGCTAAAGGTGCTCAAATGCTCCAAATGTGGAGGCTGGATGAGGAGGCAGAAATTTACTTCAAAAGAAAGAAGCCTTTACAGAGGGCTTGCGGGGTAAGCAGGGTCCAGAGCTGATGGATGGCTCTGGGCAGGGGAGCAGGGTAATAAAGCGCACTTTAAAGGAGAGCCAGGAGCTCTTGAATTTTAATCTGAGGGCTCGTGCCAACTCTCTCGCAGCTCCTGAGCAAGGTGAAGTCCACTCCTACTGAAACCGCAGGGAGCTCTGGCGTTCATTTCAGCAGGGCCAGGATGTCACTTTACTTGAAGAAGGAGTAGCATTGGCTGAAGGGAGGAGAGGAGTCTGGGAATAAATTGGTTGCCTTTTACAGTGATTCAGCTATCCGTTCTTGTCACTGCTATGAACCACATCCAACAATCCTTTGCACACAAATAAAATGTTAAGGTTTATTTAAAAAATGAACAGCCCAAACCACTGGCTATCAACATGAATTGAAAGGCTCTGCACGGCCATGTGTTGCAACATCTTATGGCCCCGTTACATTTCAGTGCTCCTCCCATAGTTGCTGAGCTGTTAACTTGCCAGAAATGTCTTCAGTTCGTTATAATCAAAAAATAAACATTTAATACCTTTTACCCTGCACTTAAGCGTGGTTGGAGATGCAGTTGCAATGTCTGCTCCAGCGTTACAAGTTCTATTTTTACATGCTGACCTGGGAGCAGAGCTGAGGAGGAGTGCGACGGAGAGAGCAGGGGTGAGGGAACAGTTAACTCTCTGCTGGATGTTGGCTGGGTTTCTGGGGTTTTTTGCACACAGGGCAAAGCTCCATTTCTGACGGTGAGGGAACTGCTGATCACAGCCCGGGCTAACAGGGCCCAGAAGTGCCTTGTCACTGCCACAGAGTCATGGGCTTTTCTTGTGATTCCTGCTCATTCATGTTGCTGGAAAATGAACCAATTCCCCACGAACTCAGGAAGTAATGCTAGCTTCAAAGGAGCATACGTGAAATAATTGGTTCCCTTGTTTTAGGAGATGTTGGGATAGGTTGTTTTTTCCACACAGGCAGGTTGCTCCGGAAAGGACAGGGGCTAACGAGTAAGATGTCTCATAATATGTGAGAATTAAAAGGTTTCTGTTTGTATTGGACTCTGAAAACATTTTTTTTTCTTGTGGGTTTTGTTTTACATGGGTTTGTATCCTTTTAGTTTCACTTTATCTTCTTGTATTTGAGTCTGCCCCAGAGTGAGAGCCACAGGGCCGGACTTGGCTTACAACGGAAATGGTGTGAAACAGCAAAGCCGCTAACAAAGCCCCTGGTACCGCTGGGCATCTGGCTGTGCCTGCGAAGGGTCAGGCTGCTGAACTAGTGTGCCGCAGAGCAACGGGGCACCGTGTTGCACATGCAGTTTCATGTTGACCTGCAGCTAGACGAGGGTTCGGGTCAGTTACATTTCACAAACATTGAAGACAATTTCAGGTCACAACACTGATTACCATCGAAAGATGCAACTGTGAAACATTTCAGTATCCTGAAAAGAATCTTTTATGAAATTACCGTTAGTTTACTTTTCACACAACTTATGCTAGGATTTGTGTTGCGCACAATCGAAAATAATCAGGAAAGGGCAGGTGAATAGCAAGGTGACAACTTTTTCAGATGATACCCAGTTGTTTAGGAGAGAAGAAACCAGAACTTAAATAAAATACTCTTAATTTTAAGTGGATAATGAGGAGGTCTATTTCAGTTATTACCATTCAGACAAAAAAATCTTGGAAACAGTGTAGATAATTTTTTGGGAAATCTCATATTAGTACTCAGAAGGATTATAAAGGCAAGTAGCACTTTACGAATGATTAGAAAAAGAATAGAGGAATATAATAATACCATTATATAAATTAATGCACCTGTCCCATATGCTAGAAGTAGTTCTAGTCAGTCCAATTCAAGAAATGATACAGCAGAGTTGGGAAAAGTTGAAAAAAAAAAGAACTGTAAGACAACTACAGTAGTTTAGCACTCTTTGGCTTGGAAGAGATAAAGTATCATGGGTAGAACATTGCATTTTTTAATAAAATCTTAGAGGTAAAAGAGAGAAAATTATGCAGATTGCATGCTATTCTCTTAGTCCAACAGATTCAGAGGCACCCACAGAAATTATTAAATAGAGTGCAATATAAACACAAGGAAAATCTGTTTCACACACTGTATAATTATGTAGAATTCATTGTTACTGAATGACATGAAGATAAAGAATATAAATGGTCTCAAAGGTATTACGTGAAAGAGGGAAGATTAGTCTCTCTGTAGCGAATCAACACAGTACGTCGCTCAGGTATGGAAGTCTCCGAGTCACAGATGGCTGGGCCAGGGGAAGCTGGACCAGGGAAGGGACCACTCTGAGCTCCGGTGTTCGGTGCATCCCCCCCAGGCATCGGCTGCAGCCGCTGGGGCAGCAGACCTTACCTTCTACCTCACCCATTTTGGGATCTGCTGCTTCTGTATTTCTGTGCCCAAATTTTCATTTTGGAAATTCAGATTTTCTTACTGAATAAATAAAATCAGATCAGGATAAGATAGAATTTCCTGTGGGACAGACCGTCCTAATTTTGTGTAATTCTTACAGCTGTGACATGAATCAGTCTTATTTGCATTGAGGAGGGAGCCAGGCTGTGTTGAAGAGGAATCTGTGATTTCTTAGGGAGGAGGTTTGTCCTTAGAAGTAAAGAATTTTCTTTCTGAAGCCAGACAACGTTATGTGTAATATTTTTGACCCTGTGTGGTATTATTGCTCACCCGAGTACAACCTTCAGGCAGTAATTCGGTGCCTGAATATGGGTCTAGCTGTCAAGACACAAGCGATAAACAGACTTTAGCAATGCATTCAGCTTCAAAGGAGAGTTACAAAACTTAGGATTCTCCCCCAATCTTGTCATGTGCATATAGCATAGCAGTATCTGTCAAGTCCTGCAGACAGCTGTAGCCGAGGGTAGCTGTCAGGTCCAGCCCTGAGGCAGCCCCGCTTGAACCCACGCCTCCTGCGCAGGAACAGAGAGCAGGGCCACTGCGCATGCGGGTGCACTAATTTGTCTTAGAGATTACCCCTGGCTTTCCCAACAGTTTAACTAGGTCACTTAGGGGTGTGGTCATTTGCTCCAATAATTAGCCTTGCGAGCAGGCACCTCTTTCCTGGGGAGTGAACTAGGAGAGGAAGAATACCTTCATGCTCGTAAAATGGAGTCCAAAGGAGATGGCTTATATCTTTTTAGTGCCAAAAATCCCATGTGTGCATACAGCCTGGCAATGTATAACCCTGGAAATAAATGGCTATATTTTTACTTCCAGTATTTCAATTCAGTTCCTGATATTGATATTACAACAGAGGTGCTGGAGAAACTGAGGCACGTATGGCATCATCAACTCATCTCTGCTGTGACACTGACAGGAAACCAGGAGCATCACAGGGTGAACAGAGGGGCGTCTTCAGATCGTTAACTTAAAAAAACCCACCCAAAAAACAGACACCCACACCCACACTGTTATTCAAAAACCAGAATATCGTCAGGAAGCAGTGAGTCATCATGTGGCCATTGCCCTTTTTCATTACAGTGTTGAATGTAAAATTTGGGGAGGTTCTTCCCTTCAGACAAAGTACCTGGTACCATTATGGGAGCAAAAGCTGTTTTACATTCATTAGCAGTACTACTGTCCATAATGGCACGGAGGAGAATAACTTGGTTGCTACTGTGATGGATGAGCATCCAAAGGATCTGGGCACCGGATCCTTGGCTTCCAAGAACTGGGGAGAGTTTTCACAGTGTGGCCAGCAGCTCTGTACAGCGGCTTGGCTATGCGGTGCTGCGAACGCCCAGCGTGACACTCAAGATGGGGTGCAGGACCCTCGCCTCCATCGTCCCGTGGCAGTGGAGATGTCTGAGCAGAGGTCTGAGCCACGCAGTGTGGGTGCAGGGACCTGCACCGACATCAGTGTTTGGAAGAGGAGGCTGAGAAAGGCCCAAACAAGTTACCCAGCATATTTTTAATAGATTATTGCCAAAAATAGATGACAGAGGATCAGAGCTATTGCCTCAAGAAGGTCATCGAAGTCATTTGTGTTTTAAAACATCTTGTTAGTGTACACCATGGCATCATTATTAAAGTAGCCAGTTCAGCCTAATATAATACATCTAATTATATGACGTGAGCCTCATCTAATGACTTTTGCCAATTATATCTGACAGGGATAGTTTAGATGAGAGGCCATGTGTTACAGCAATTTCAAGAGATGAATGTAACAGCGTATGTTTTCAAGAATAAAATATCCACTATGTTATTTGCCATGATTAAGTACCTACCAATGCAATTGTAAGGTAGAGAAGCAGGCCTTTCTGGTTTGTGAATTATGCCCGTGCTGAGTCATCGCTGGTATTTTTAAAGGTTTATTATGAATGAAGGGCTGGGTCAATGCCAAATTCCATGTTTCTGGCTGCTTCTTTTGTTCCTTTGCAATTTATTCAAATCCCTGGAAACAAGTGTCTTAAAATGAAAACTTCTGAAGTTGCAGGAGAAGTATCTTGAACTCAAAACTTCTTGACAACCACCGCAAGGAGTGACCCAATGGACCTGAATAGAAGATGCTAATGAAAGTGAAGAATATGACATACGCTGTCATTTGACGGAACTCTGTCATTTAAAATTGATATGATGGTCGACTATGAGAAAAAAAACAAACCAAGCTATTAACATTTTCTGCTGCAGAACAGAGATGCAACCGCATAGGAGAATGTCTGGGCAGATGATAAAAGGAAAGACATCCTCCATTCCCTCTGACGGTATCAGGGGGATAAGAAGAAGTGGGCAAAGATTAGAGGGCTATTCTTGGTGCCTCCTGTTGCCACTCAGACAGACGCTGAGCAGAGGGGGTTCAAAATTCACAGTCGAGGGAGAAAAGAGAGAGACAGCACAGGAGAGAGGAAAAGCAATACACTTTTTCTGATGTTGTTTAATGTAAACACGCACACAGACTTTTGGACCTCAAGGGTTTGCCCGCAGTGCTGGCCTGAAACAACATTCTCCCTCATATCTGTGCTTAGGCCAAATGTACCCAGCGTTGCAGAGAGGGCTGGACACTGCCTGTGCCCGTAGACGCGTTGCTGTGAGGAACTGGAAGTGCTGGATTGCCCCTGGCCGGGCAGCTGCAGCAGCTGGTCCCTTGACTCAGGAGGCAGGTTGCCCTCCCTGCTCTGCTAAAGGCAAGGTGGTCCCAGCACAACGGGTTCTGTCTGGAAGCTGCTGCGGTCCCTCCCTGCTGGGTAGAGCCCAAGTCTATCATTAGGCATTGCATGTTTTCAGGGCAAATGGGCAGTGTCAGGCACCCGGGCAAGTGTCGACAGAGAGGGTTCGGGCAAGGAGGTGGCTCTGGGCTGCTGGGTCCTGCCGGGCAGCTGCAGCAGCCTTGGAGGGGAGCAGCAGCTTGGATGTACACATGCCACGGAGGGACTTCAACTCTGTACCAGATGGTCCTAAAATTTTTGCAGATACGAACCCCAATGCGTGCTGGGCCTTCGCTGGGATGACAAGCGAGATGCTCTGCTTCCTTCCAGCCTGCGAGTCCAGCCCCCGAGGCTCTCCCAGAGCCTTCCTCTCCCCAGGTGCAGGAGAGCAGCGAGTTGTACCCACACGCTCCTTCACCGGGACACTGGCACACCGGTCTGAAGCACTTGTCTGAGATACAAGAAACTTTCATCCAAATCCCTTCCTCACTGGCTGGCACTCAGACATGCCTGTCTGTCTCCCAGGAAAGCCTAATTGCTCCACTTCAGGGTATTCTGGAACAAATGTTTTCAGTATCTCTCGTTTAGGTTTTTCAACTTTGGCTAAATATTTGCATTGTTAAGCTGCCCTCAGCTGAGAGTGAAACCACTTAACTTCTCTTTTGCTTTGCCCCACTGGATACCTGATTGCTTCAAGAAAAGTGGAGAAATTTGAAGAGGAGGGACAGAGTGAGCCCTCCGAATACCCACTGCAGTACCTCATGGCTAGACTACTGTGCCGAATATTAGAAGCTGGGTGTTAAAAGCCTTCGGGCAAATAAGAGTTCTTCCACTTCTCACATGAAGTCTTTAATCACGAGATTATAGGATAAAAGGCAATGTGGGTGAGGAGGGAGCATCATGTTCTTGCTGCGTTTTGTGGGAAAAGCCTGTCTTAGGTGTTGAATGCCAAAATAACATTTGTGGTTGAAAGCGCTGTTAGCAGAAGGAGATAATGTCCTCTGGCATGGGATCACCTAGACTCTCTTAAGAGCTTAAACTTTGCATCTTTCCTTGACTTGTCTGAGATAATTTAGGTGGCTCTCTATCTGGCGTGCAAACTGCAGGATGCCTCTGAAGACAAGCGCAGACAGACATATCCGTTCTGCCTGTGGTCTGAGCTGGCCAGATGAGAGCCAGCTGCGATCCAGCAGCTGTATACATGATATCGGTGCATTGCTGTGCTTGAATCAATACATCCGGCTAAAAGGCAGGGCATGTTTACTTGGGTGCAACACAGCTACGCAGCCTCTGAACCACAAATGGCTTGCATCCAGCCAGCTAAGAGCCCAGCCAGAGGAGCCCAGGTCTGCCTACACCTACCCGTGTAAGCCTTGTTGCCAATTAGTGCCAAGCTCTCTGCTTGCTCTTAGAAGCCTGGGTGCCAAAGTGTTCGGCGCTGCGGCGTTAATGCATTGTTCTTGTGGATGTTTAACTGCTGACTGACCAGGAGAGCCAGGTCTGAGCTGAGCTCGTCTGAAAACTGCATTGTGACTTGCAGAACATGAGATGTCCTCTATTGTGGAGGCTGTGTTCTGTGGCCACTAGCAGTCTAGCTTTGGCAGTGGGAAGCCTGACCCTCACCTGAGTGTTGAATAAATACTCCAACGCATAAGCCTGTGTGTTCGAATGAGTCTGCTGTCTTCAAGTATATTTTTTCCAGGAGCAAGCGTTCTGATTCATTCAGAGTTTATTCAGCATCAGCTCCTACTAGTTTAGTTCACTAACACCAACTCAGGTGATAAACATTGAGGCATAAACATTCCCCCAAGAAGTTGCTGAACCCTTTTTTCTGGCACCCAGATACAAGAGAAGATCCATATTTAGCACTTTGGAAAGTTATTTCCTTGTTTCCTTTAATGAGTGCAATGAAAGTCGACTTTTGGAAGGTAGCAGACACGAGTTCTTTGCAGTTTTTGCTTACTGGGTATTCTGTGCGTCATTTTTGCATTCCTTCAGCCAGTGGTATAGTGTTGTGTAATGTAGGAGAGATTCAGGTTAAAGACAAATTACAGACATCTAGAAATTTGCATTCAGATGGTGCATTTTTGTCTGAGATATGGACGTATATAACCATACTTGCCAAATTCTTCTAACTAGTGTGTGTGTATGTGATTTAAAAATGCAAGCAACCCCATCAAAGGGCCTCTAGCTTTTTGATTCTCTGAGAAATGAATAATATTCAGCACATTTTTTGGAAACCGCATTCAGGTCAACCCTGAAAGTGGGGCTGGACATTTAATATTCAGAGAATTTTAACAGCTTCAACATGAAGTAGGAAAAAGTAAAGTTGCATTTGGGATCCTGCTGTCTGCTGGAATAATACCCTCATGTTTTTCATCTTGACAGCACTTTGCAAACAATGAGCGGATGGGTTTAGGTGCTTTAATCTTGAACTATAAGCTTGGTGGTGCTTAATGCATATTGCATTCACGAATATATAGAGCCGCTTCCTGATTTAGCCGCATCGTGTAGCTCAGCATAGCCTAAGAGCCGGCCCACAGCCTGAATCTGGTCCAGGGACTGTTTGGCGTGGCTGCTCCGGCACCGATGCTGGCTGCTGGCTGCCTGGGCCGGTCATCCTGGCGGGGGCTGCAGCAGCAGCAAGAGACAGCCTCGCTGCACAGTGTGTACGTGTCCGTATGGGGCCCAGGACCGGGGAAGTCTCCTAGGCTCCAGACCTGGATGGCCTGGCTTTCAAGTCAGGATTGCTTGACTGCACATAGCAGTTTCCACAGGGTTTGTGTTTCACTCAGTGAAGAGCTGTTTTTTTTGCTATTTGGACATCTTTCTGATGTCACCAAAAACATTCGGGACATTAATTTGCTATCTTTGCAGCTTCAGTGTGAGTTTGAGTGATCTTATGATTCCTATTTTGCAACTGAGAAAATAAGGACAAGCTTGCTGAAAATATCTTCTGGTGTTTGTTGTCCTTTCTGAGGCACTGATACCCTGGGTCACAGAACACAGAATTAAATCCAGGCATCTTCACCCACAGCCAGCAGCACTCCTCACTGCTGCGTATCCACCCCAGCACCCCATGCCCACTGCTGAATATCCACGCGTGTCTGACACATGGAAAACTAGGAACATGCAATGGGTTACCAACTATTCCCATGCTACTTGATCTGACAATACTGTCTGGTATCAGAAAGGGTCCTTCTGGCATATGCTCAGAGAAAATCGTATCTTTGAATGGAATTTCTTTTTAAGCAACAAAAATATTTTCCTCTTTCTCTAATCTTTTGCATAGTTTCCCTTTTGGTTTCTGCGGCACATGCAGGAAGCGTGCCACGGACAACATCTGAATTCACTGCATAACCCAGCTCTTTCCAGGTGCACCGACTGAAGCACCAATTGTAGTTGAAAGAAAATAACGTGACTGACCAGCTTTAATTCTGTATTTCCTATCTTTGGAGAGTTTGACTTGGCAGACTCAGCACTTCTGTTATGCAATAATTTATAAATGTGCTAGTGGATTACTTAAAGAATATTTGGAGAGGGATGTGGATGTGTTTGTGTTCCTGAAACAAACACCATGTGATGTAAATAAGCAGGTACCCTCTTTTTAAGGAGGAGGAAGAGGGTGTGTGTTGATCAAGTGACTGAAAGTCCATACCTGGTGTCTCAGCTGTGCTCAGCTCAAGTTTCCAGCTCTTAAAGGACACATAGGCAGTTCCCCAGTACTGGAGATGCCAAGCATCCAAAAACTTCTCAGTTGCTGCCACAGAGCAGAGGTTTTACTACCAGCGAAGGGCAGGTGGGATGTCCTGCCCTGCTCTTTCCCTGTGGAGGGAGGCTGGAATACCATTGCACCACCTGTCCCAGTTTGTGGGACCAGAAGACCTCTTCTTCTGGTGGGGATCCTCAGCTGAGCCATGAAGATTTGATTCATTGTTGGATCAAGGTGAAGATCTGGCCCCAAAGCTTTTGGGTCATAGGTCTGCACGCTGATCATTAGAGCACAGATTTATGCAAATACTGGGAATAGAAAGTAAAAAGGTTTTTTTGTCTTTTTCTCTGTTAGCAGAAGAAAATGGAAAAGGGAGGTAATCTTTTCTCCTTTAATTGTGTGGTCCTGCTCTATTGAACTTAACGGCTAGTCCTATGTGCTGCTCAGTGGGAGCAGAATCAGCAATGACTGCCTCCCGTTAGAGTAACACAGTCTGAGTGGATTTCCTCAGCTTTCTGTAGGGACCCATTCTGTCTCCTTGGTGTGATCTTGCAGGCCAATTGTGGCGTGATAGAGAAAAAAGAGAAATAATGAGAAAATAATAACCCTCCTGCACCCACTGAGAAGGAGCAATCATGGACTGCTGGTCCCTGGTGCCAGTGTGGGCGCCTCTGGGACCTGATTTGTTCCCCGAGGCCATGTAGAAGATGCGGAGAGGCTTAGATCCCTCCTCCCACCCGGTAAGCAGGGATTGCCACTGTGAACAGCCCCAGGCGGGCAGGTAAATTCCTCTGCTCAGCCAGTCTAGCTTGAAACTTCATATCTGCTCTATATTTTTTCACTGACTTTCACTAAACCTGTTCGACGCGGCTGCAAAGCCGCCTCTGAGAGAGAGACCGTTAAAGGCTGTTTGGTTCTGCAGTCCCGGGGCATCTCCCCTGCCCCCCCCGGCAGCGCACGCCGCCCTGCCCGCGTGCCGGCAGCGTTCCTCACCACGCCTCAGCAGCTGCAGTCGGAACAGCTCTTCCTTCCCGTTGGACCCTGTGCTGGTCCTGCGGTACTGACGTGGTGTGGTGTCTCTGTCCGAACAGCAAGGGTTGTAGCATGGAACCTGCTCATAGATCCTCTGTTTTTAGCTCTTGTCAGCACACAGAAGTGCTCATGAGAACAGCTCAGAAGTCTAGTGGGTACAGAAACTCAGAGATTTGGCCGTAGAGGCAGATTTTGTGATGTTACAAACAGCTAGACGAAGTCTCAGTGTTGGATGGGTCCTAACCTACTTTTTGCTCTGCTGCTCCCCAGTCCCTTTGCTAACATGCTTTTCTGCTCAGTGAGTGCTAAATATACTTTTCTCTCAAGTGGACAAATTGACCAATATAATTCGATTGAACTAAGAGAAATTTGGCCTGAATTTAGTTTGGATTTTGCTGTTTATTGTCAGATTGAGGAAGAAACCTGCCTTTTTTATTATTATCTTCTTATTTCAATTGGCCGAATACAAGCTATCTTTTCTATCCAGAGACTTCACATCCTTTTTTACCTGAGATGATCACTGCTACAATGAATAATAACTCTTCATGGTGTTTCCAACTGCAGTGATACAGGTTTAATTTTTCAACAAACACTGACTCTGCTTCTCATATTTAGCACTTTATCTTTCCAGTAAAACTCTACCACTACCAGGGCGCATCACATACCAATTTCTTTGTCTTGGGACATCTCTCGAAAGGAGTGGTTGAATAGTGTCCCAAGAAGCCCTGCAGAAGGCAGGGAAATGCCCCAAAGGCACGACAGAGCCATAAACCAGGAGAAAGGCCAGGGCTAACGACTCACACTCAGGACTCAGGAGGAAACAGCTGGGCTCACCCTGGGGAGGAGATGCCTTGAAACCCCATGTCCAAGTGAGCCTCTTGCTAGGCTTGCCCGGGGTTTGAGCTCAGCTGTGCTGAAAGCCGAGAGGGGCTGGGATCTGAGCCTGCACTGGGTTTGTAGTAGGGAGCTGGTGCTTTTGCGCTGATAAAGTTAGTAAAGGTTCCAGGAGGTGAGATGCATGCAGGCAGATACTTTCTCAGCGTTAAAGGACTGGGTCGCTTTCTTACATGCATGCATAGACCAGTTATTTTGTGTAAAAACCATCTTGGCTCGGCTTCCTCTCTCCAGTTTCTCCCAGCAATGTGCCTGTCCCCAGTGACAGGGAGTGGGCTACAGGTTTCGGGTCTCTGTGCCTGCATCCTCTGGGGGAGTTTGCTTACCTTGGTTTGATGGGGACACGTTTTTGAGGAACATTAGTACTAATTTTTATTGTGGACTTTACCTTTGCTTTTGATTTCCGTGCTTTTCCCCTACTGCTGTTGCTGCCTCTCCTTGTGTTGATGGTGCCATACATTTTGCACAAATACGTATTTTGGTTTTTGGTTTGTTCATTCTTAAAGGCTCTGGAGCCGTGCATTAATTTTACTGACTTGACCACTAGATGGAGACACTGAACACCACGAACCTGATTTAGCTCCACCGTGAGGTTACCTGGGGACCTGGAGCGGCAGAAGCAGCCGGGGGCCCCAGAGCTGGGCAGGAGCAGACACATGACATCTGCTTTGGGGAAGGGGTGAGCAAGCTCCATTACACAGTGGCTGTAGAGGTCCTCCAGCAAACACCTCCAAGCACAGGGCAAATCTGTCCTCTTTCTGGCTGGAGAAGCAAGTTGCTCAAATCGTATGTCCACTGGAGACTGTGGAGAGATGGTGAGGGGCTGGAGAGAGCCAGAGGTGTGACCCCTTCCCTTGCTGCCTCTCTCCTAATCTCATCCCTCTTTGCTGGGGCTTAGAGCCCAAGGGCTGCTCTGATCCTTTGATCCTGGCTCGCAGTGAGACTATCTCGAGAAGAGGCCCCCACCACTTCGGAGCTTCTGGCTGTATGTGTGAAGTGAGACGGGAAGTTTCAGTGGAATATCAACAGATTTTTCTTTTTAAAAATGGTTTAAGCTATTTTTAAAAGACCAAGATCAATCTACGTTTCGAATAGTGTTTCTGTAATGTATCTATTTACATTGCAAGTGCAGATAGGGTTTAAAGTGCCCATTGTCTGTGTTAGCTCTTCTTGTCTTTCCTCTCATCTGCATTGGGAGGGCTTTGTTGCTGTGATTTTCCTTCATTTTCTGGATGGAGCTGGATGTTTAAGAGATGAGACCTCCTCCAAATAGAGGCAGTGATATTTGGACAAGTCAGATCATCATTATAAAAAAGAGAAGGAACAAGCCTGAAAAGCAGATAATTTAGCCAGAAAGATCCATATATTTAAGATTCTGAGGCTAGTTCTTGCTTGTTAAAGCTCAGAGATGATGCCTGAGGGACTAGTGATTTTTTTTTTTTTTAACATAGAAGATGTAAAATGAAGCTCTGGTTGCACTTAATGATCAAGGACATAAAACTACTACTCTGCATTATGTCCAGATCATTAGAGGAATATGTCCACTGACCACTAGAAACAGTTGGGTAGGTCTTATGCAGATTAACTGATACATGGTAGCAAGGTGCTGCTGTCAAACAACCAGTTTCTCCACACTAGTTCAGCCCTGAGGATAAGTTTGGGCCATCTCCTGTTAATCCCCAGCAGATGTGTAGGAGATGTGGAGGCCCAGCGCCTGGCTGCAGCGGTGTGACCTTGTGCGGAGAGGAGCCAGTGCCGCCTGGGATCGCAGCTCTGCAGTGAGGATGGACGAGCCTGGGATCTGAATGAGGTCTGCACGCGCGTCCAGAGCACAGAGACTCCCTGACAAATAGTGATAACCTTTAAGGGAAGCTGTGTAAATGATCCTTGTCAATACTACCATTAGATTAGTGGGGGACAGTGACTACTCCAGGGCTATGAGCTGCATTACAGTCACTTAATAGAGCTCATTGGTGGTAAACTGACTCGGTGATTTGCTTTTCATCAGCTCTGCCGGCTGACTTTTGAGCCTCCTCTGTTCAAATGGCATGTGAAATCTCTGGTGTTATCTGGCACCAGGGAGGTAATTTAGCAGAAGTTAGCATAAAAACAGCCAGACTGGTAACAGCTAGCCAGGTGCCTGTGAATTGTAAGTAATGCTGGCTAGAGCTTAAGACCTCTTCCCCTTCAGCTTCCAGTTGCATCATGTTCATGTGCAGAAAGGGTACCTCTCTGATTTTTTTCCTGTCCTGCTGTTCGCACAGATCTATAGGTGACACCATGCATGTGGTTTATAGCTTCAGAGGCTGTCTGTCTCCTGGCAGATGCTGCAGCTGTGGCAGTGCTGAGGAGCAGGTTGTGGAGGTCAACCTGGGCAGTGGGTGGTGGAAAACCTCCTGCTCTCTTCTCCCCGTATGCTAAGAGCCAAAGGCTGCTAATAATTGCCGTCTCCTGCCAATCCTTGCTTTATATACCTGTACAAAAGTATTAGGTACAAGATGGTTAAATACTCAAGCACCCTCCAAAGAAGCTTTTAGCTTGAACAAAATTGAGTTAAAAAAAAAGTGCCAAGCACGAATTTGTCCCTACAACGAGGGTAGGTGGAGACTTTTCTTGGTTCACAAAAGCAATTGTGTGGCATGTTATGCATAATGTGGAGTTTTTCAGAGGGCCTGCTCTCTCCCAGGGCACAGGGTAGCAAGGTCCGGCAACACGGCTGTGGGCTTTGAGCTCCTTGATTGCAGCCCTTACTGCAGGCTGCTTCCATGACCTCACTTAGCTGTGCTGTTTCCACCTTTCCCTTATCTTCCAGGGGTGTCGTGAAGACAGATTCATGCTTACAGGGATCATGAGCTCTGTTAAAAACTGAGTATTATTATCGGCTGCAGCAATATTGTACTTGGCAGCAAAGAGACTGGTTAGAATTACGTCTCCAGAGGTGCTGCAGACATATAAATGCCTCCAGTTCTCCCACCAGGGAAAGAAGGTTTTGACCTGGTGTGTGCAAGAGTATTTTGTCAAAGGAGGTTGAGTTCTGTTTGCATCTCTCTGGGAAGCAAACTTGCTGGCGAGCTGAGAAAACCCTCATCCCTACTGCTTGAGTACTGCTGTCTACCTGGGCAGCAGAATCCTGCAGGCCTGGGACCGCTGCTGGGACAAAGCCTGAGCAGACAGGCCGTTGCTCCCATCAGCTGCAGCAGTGGTTCACCCCTCTGCTCCCGCGTCAGTGTGTGCGTTCAGCACAACCCATCCCCTGCCTGTCCAGGTGGATGCAAAGTGCTTCCCAGTCCGCGATGTGCCGGGAGGGACCCCAAGAGATACAGCTCTGCCGGCAGGAGTGTTTAAGGCTCAAACTACACTTCTACGGTCATGGCTCGTTTCACTCACAGAGATGGTTTTACTTTGCCACCTTGCTCGCAGCAGATACAGCTCAGCTCTTTCATGCCCTTGAGGAAATATAGCCATATCCCAGGGTTGAGTGATGGTCCTGCTGAAAATCTGGATGGAAAAATTGGTTTCGTTGTGATATTGTTACCTTATTTTTTTTGATCCAACGTGCAAATTTTTACTTCGTTTGTGGTTTGTTCAAGCCTTTCAGAAATGGTTAGATGTCTCAGAAGGATTTTATAAAGAAATGTTTCATTTGAAGTGTCTAAGAAAATCTTTGAAAAGTATGGAGGTTTTAGGGGTGGGGGTTCAGATTCGGTTTGAAAGCCAGTTTCTATGAAATACTAATGAACACTAGATTTAGACTGGAAAACATCACCAACCTTTTACCATAGAGTTATGGGTTGAGGCCAAGGATAGAGAATTCCTTTCCTAGCAACATGTAGCAATGAGAAATGAGAAGCTGCTTCTGACAAGCGCAAGTGTCCTCAGGTTTTCAGAGCAATTTTTACCTTGTGGAAAGCCAGTGTTTTAGGCAAATACAGTTCTGAAACTTCACCCAAATGCTGTCCTGATTTGCACAGCTGATTAAGCAGCACCAGCACACGTGGTAAGCAAAGGCTGTGACTGCCATCTCCTGAGCTTTCTACACTGCTGTGTGGTGCTACTTCTGCAGGTTCGGTGCCCAGGTGATTCTCGTGGATCCTTCTGGCCTGGCTGATGACTGCTCCCTCCCTGGGAGCTGATGGGAACAGGGGGTTGTCATGGGGTGGGGGATGCTCTTGAAGGGATTTTTCCCTGCCGGGAAAGCCAGGGGGTGGTCCCAGCAGCTCGCCTGCCCGTGGCTCTGGTGGCTAAGCCTGGGGCACTGTCTGTCCCTGGGGCAGGGAGATGTCAAAGACACACAGACGAGATATTAGTGCACTTCAGAGGAGTCGGGTTCCTGGCCCTGGGTGATGAGGGAGTGTAACGTGGCACATGTCACCCATATCTGGTGAGTGGTCACCCTTGTTTGCTGTACCCTTTCCGTTCCCTTGCTGCTCTGTTTTAATAGTGAATCTGTTTGGGAACAGAGATGCTTGATTTCATTTGTCTCTCACCTCAGTAATCTGGACACTGTGGACTCACATGGAAATAAAAACGGAGGTGACTCGTTTGCTGAGTCCCTAATGCAGGGAGTCAGATGGAAATCAGTTGTTAGCCATTATACATTGCAGAGCCGGGGTGTCACACTCTAGCTGTGAAACTCTTCCTAACAAGCCAGCTGACAGCTCTTGCTCCCCCCACAATTTCTGCATCAAGGGTGAATTGCAGTAATCCCACGTTAAGGTGACACAGGTGTGGATTCATTTCCAAAACTGCCTAGTCCCTCTGGATTCCTTGTTTTTAATTAATTTCTTTTTCACTGCTGATGTCAGTACAGCAGCAAATTTAAATGCTGGTACTGCACTGATTAAAATTGTATTCCTAAAATAACTTTGTCCTTTGGTATCATCCTGCAAGATGCTTTTGTTTCTTTTTAAATTGTTAGATTTGAAAAGTGGATTCTGAAGATGAAATTGGAAAGTTTCAGAATAACTTTGCTCTACCACAGGTGTGCACAAATAGGCACACCCAGTAGTAAGAGAGACCAGTATATTCATAAGAGGGTTGTTGAAGGAGCTTGCTGGTGACCCTTATGTCTTTCCCCCTCTTAACATGTAAGTCTGTATACTCATGTCTTATCTATTGGGGAACCTTTCTATGGACCCATTGTGGTTAGGGGTCCATGGTGTCACTGTTCGAGACTAATGACTTCCATTCGCTTTTGGTGAAAATCTTCTGGTGTCCTGAGAACAGAAAACAGAGCTTGGCTGCTGCCCTCACCCATCCATTCATTTCACGTCCCTCACATCCCCTGGCATTCACCTTTTCCTGAGTCCACGCAACCTGAGCAACCACACTGCATGCAGCCTCCTCTCTTTAGCTGTCTCACACCTCTGGGCTCCTTATTTCTTTTTTCTACCTCCTTCTTTTGACCTACAATGCACTAAACATCATATTCCAGGTGGCACCTAATATTGATTTCCATAATCTCCTCTTTAATAGTCCTAAGGCTGCTGGTAGTCCTGTTTGATGACCATGGGTATTTGTAAAGCTGATTCCTGTAGGACATACCAAAATTCTGCTTGCTAATCTCCACTTAGGACCTAGATTTTCTACTTGGTGGCATGTTTAGATAGCCTTTAGATACCCTTTCCTCAGTGCAGAGAGCTGGAAGGTGGCACTTTCTCCTTTCTATGGCGGAACTGCCCTGGGACCTCAGTAGCTGATTCCTTACTACTGATAAGAGCTCTCTGTGGCACTACGTCTTAAGTCTGCGTGACTGCTAAATGGTGTTTCTCTTCATGACCTATCTTAGATCTATTTCCGTGGCTCACTCTCTTACACATTGACTACCCCTGAAAGCAATGATTCCTACATCTTCTAGATCAGTGGATCACTGACAATTTTTTTTTCCCACTACGGGACTATCATGCTTTTAACTGAAATTAGTAGAAAGAGTGCTGTGGATCAGCTCTAGGCCATTTGACATGACTTTGCAGAGTATTAGAACTCTTCAGGCTATGGTTTGGGAAATTTGGCACAAAGCATGAAATAGACTGGGTGAACTCTTTGTGCTTTTGGCAACACCATTTCTTCTTTCTGGTGCGGTCAGGAGCTGCCATCTGTTCTGTCTGATGCTGCTTTCCGCCAGGTACCTTGGGTGCTTACCTCTGGCTGGATGTGCCCTTTGCATTCGAAGTCCAAAGAGCAGGCTGACTTACAGACTTACAGTTCAACCAAACAAACATATTTCAGGGAAGGAGTAAAAAAAAAACAAACCTGGATTTAAAAAAAATCTGTGGGAGTTTTTCTTCATAACTCTTTCTCTCCCTTCTTAGAAACTCTGTTTCCCTTTCCTTTACAATAGTAGAAGCTAAAAGAGACAGGAGGAAAGATCTCAATAGCAAAAAGTGGTAGGGTTTTGTTGTGGGTTTTTTTTGGGGAGGGATAGACATTGGGAAAAGCACGTAAAGTTTCTGCCAAGATTTACTTGCATTTTTGAGATATGCAATTTTTCAGCAAGAAGTTTGTGGCTCCCCCTTTTTTTTTAACAAGTTCTACTGAGAGCTACTTTTAGAAAATATTTCATATATTTACAAGGTAAAAAAAAATTCTTAAACTGCAACAAACACAGCATGTGATCTGGACCGTGTAGATATGATAGCTCATTTTAAATTAGAGGCCAGGGCTCACCTTTGGCTATGCTGACCTACCACCAGAAAAAACATCCTTCGCATGGTGAGAGTTTGTAAGAAACCTTACAGAGGGCAGGAGGCACCTGTGTTTCCCATTTGCACTTTAGCTAGCATAAAGCTGTATGATATGGAATAATTGTGTGAAGAAAATGCCAAGATTTATCGGTGAGAGGCGACACTGATATCTTCTCAGCTCAGGAGACTTATATGTATGCAGCTTCTGGGTGAGGGCTGCTCTAGCTGGGGTTAATGGGTTTGCCTGACCCACATCCTCACTGCTGTAAGTAAAAGGGAATCCTTGGTGTGACAGTTTGCATGAGAATGGTGACTTTTAGGGACTGGCTTTTCCTAGGAATAGATTTTATATGCATATGAGTTATAACAGACAAGCAGGATTAGTGGGATTTGCCCAAGTGCTCAGTTATTTCGACTCTGAGTGGGCTTGCATTCGTCTTTATCTCCTTCAGCCACTTTAGAAATCTGACCTTGAAGCTTCTAGCGCATCCATCTGTCACATTGCAGGACCCATCGTCTCTCTTGCTCAGAGGAGAATGAGAGGTGGGTAAGGACAGGTCGCAATGGTGCAGGGCTCTTCTGGCATAAAGATGATCCCATTGTTAATGTTAGTGAGGCTTAGTTAGTGTCAGTCCACAGGTGTACCTTCAAAAAAACAGCAGAGGTGATGCTGAGATTGGGGACTCCTTTGTTTCAGAGTTGGAAAAAGCCTACTCTAAGCATTGTTTTCCAACTCATTTCTCAGGCCACTAGAATTAATCACTTTTATGGCTGCTCCTGCGGATCAGCCCAGCAGAGCTCTGGGAAGGTATATCCCACCACAAACTTGTTGTTGTAGGGTTGCAGACAAAATTATCCTCAGAGATGACGAAGTGCTGAGCAGGTTGTGGGGGCGCAAAATTTGCTTTTGTGGTGAAACGCTTCTCAGATAGGCTGGGTGTGAACAAACTCACTACTCTGTCCCCAGGGTGGGACCTCAGCATTGCCTTCACTGCAAAGAAGTGTAGTATAAATACAGTTAGTGTAGTGGGTTGAAAAAAGCCCTTGTCCACAGCATGCCAATTCACTCATCTTTTTGCACTCACTTCACAATAAGCTAAAGCTCTAGGTATAAGAATTATTATTATGACTATTATTATTGTTATTATAATTTACTATTAATACTATTATTATTGTTGTTCATGTAACTGTGCTCTAAAATGATTGTAAGGTCCTATGTGAGCCCGAGGATGCACAGACAAAATGGATTATCTCCTAATTTTAAAGTGTGATAGAAAGTTCTAGTTTCTTTTTGTTGTTTTTCCTTTTTTTTTTCTTTTAATACAGGGAAATTAAATGCAAGAACCTCATAGCACAGCATTAAGGAAAAAAAATTAATTGAACAAAAGTCAGCAAATGCAGAATTATGGTTCCACCAGCAACTGTAATGAAGGCAGAGAACACATATATACGCTGGTGTTCGAGTTAACGCTGCACACTGCCTGGAATACAAATCCTAACTGTGTTCAAGGGGCTGAGTGATGATTACTGTGAGAACCATAACTTTACATTTCCTGACTTTTTGCAATTAAAATCTCAACCTGGATGATGCATTAGCATAGGCTTTGCATTTAATTTGCTATTTTCTTTAGAATGTATGTGTGTACTGATTAAATTTGAACATTTCTTACCTTTTCATCTCATTTATTCTTTTGTAAGGGAAAAATCAGGGGAAAAAAACATTTACCACATCAGCTCCCTTCTTCTCCCTCTCTGGCGGGGGGGAAGAGGGAGGGGAGAAACGAACAAAAATCTTGGTGCAAGCAGTGCAATTAATTGTGTTTTTAGCTCTAAGAAGCATTTACTGATGAATGTAAATTTATATCACTGCTTTTCTGTTAATATTTTTGTAGGGATTGGCCAATCCATACAGAGATGGGTCTCTCCCTTTAACCCATGCAGAGTTGAGCTAAACATCATTTACACAGCCTTGGAAGGCCAGAAGCAAGTCTGACAAGCTCACAGATGTTTTTAACGCACAGACATTAAAGTTCAGGACTCAGGTCTTCAGTCCTTCCAAAAGTGTGAAGCCCCAGAGGCTTGAAAATCTCAAACTTGTGAATGCTTGAAAGTGTTGAAAGTTTTCGTTTTAGGGTCTAACCAGACTCTTTCTGTAATGTTGCTCTACCTTCCCACTTGGCCACCAGGGGATTTAATGGACGTAAGGGTGCTTCATGCCCTGGCTAGCCGATGTGCTGAGAGGTACAGCTGAAATCCCACTGGTGCATTCGCTGGGGACGTTATCCTTCATGGCGCGATGGAAGATCAGACTGAATTACTCCAGGGCTGGTGGGATTTCAATATTTTCCTTTGAGTTTCGTCAGTCTGGAGGAAAGAAAACTTCTCTCACAACCTGCCGGATCCTTGGGAGCACAGGCAGCCTTGTGAGCAGAGCCCAGGGACCCGCCTGGACAAGTCTGTCCCTTGGGCCATTTCCCCACACCAGATCTGTAGAGAAGATCATCTGCTTCACCACCACCCTGCCCAGGAGCGGTTAGTTGTGCCGGTCTGCCTTATAGTCTTTGGGTCTAATGACAGATCAGCAAGAAGGGAAGGATGCAATGCAGCTGGCTCTGATCATGCTGTGATTTTTATTTTTTCTTCTATTTGTTGTTAACGTGTTGATGTTTACGTAATTTTGATTGACCTTTGCTTTTGTTTTCTTGCACTTTAACCTTTCCTAGTGGCTCTTTTTTTGCTTTGTGCTCGACCATTTAATGATGGTGACTTCTTCCTATAATTAACTCTACTCCCTTTGTTCTGGGCCTTGTGCTTTTATATCCCACTCCCCGTAGAGCCATCAAATTTCTTTTAACCTAAAGGCCCTCCACCACTAAGGGTAAATCAGCCTTGTCTAAGCTCATTCACTTGAGCCCACCAAAGAAAGATTCCCCTCCCTTTCTGTCCATCCTCATATGAGCTCATGTCCATGTAGAGATGTCAGACATCAAAGTTCAAACAGAAAATAGCTTGGCACACGTTTTCCGGATGCTGTCAGACAGTTGCTTAGGCTCTGAAGGAATTAAATTATGAGAGTACTCATGCTGCTGTCAGAGACTTGATGCCTTCCAAGAACAAACACTGTTATCTTTAAACATATCTAGTATGTCTGAAAATCATGAAGCTCTACCTCACTGATCAATTTACCAAAAAATGTGAAAGCCTAGGACCGTTAATTAGTTGTGGTGTGTAGGATGGTTATGTACCAAAACATGTGAATCGAGCTTATCTCTATTGGAAGTTAAAGGATTCTGGAAAAACAGAGGTGACCTAGAGCAATATGGCTTAAAACACTGTAAGGAATGGCTTCTGTAAAGGCAGTGTTTACTCCTTTTATAGGTGAAATTTTTAGTCTTTATTTTGACATGGTGGATTTTGAAAAACTTCACATGTCATTCCTAGGACAAATAGCAGACAGACAGAATTCATTTTGTTAAAACCTTTACTACATCCCATTGGCAAACTGCATTTTGTCAGACTCTTTTGTTCATAATGTTCACAAGCGACATTTCATCACATTTTTTGTCAACAGAATGTAATTTTATTCCAATCATTCTGTCAACAAAGAGAAATACCATAAAATCACTTTGCTCACAAACATAAATTATATGTTGGTTTTGTTTGTAGATGAAATGGAAGTATCAAAACTTTTTCTGGGGAGACAATGAAGACAGATCGCATTCATTCTGTGGCCAAATATTAATGTTACAGGCAGCAGTTTGTCATTTGTAGGCTGGCTGGAGGGCAGGGCATGTGTGAAATGCAGGCTGAAGCAAAGAAGGACTGTATGAATGTGCTCATTCCGGCCCTAATTCGGGACATAGGGATGAAATCAATGGGCTTTGGATCAGGCCTTTCAAGTGCCAGATGTGATGCCAGGCATCGTGTACACGGAAAGCAAGGAACCCATGAGAGCAGCTACGCCTTCTTGGAGAGGCGGCTGGGATGCCATGGACGATACCGTAGGGTATTTCACATGGCACAAGGTAGCTGTATTTAGGTGGCAGAATGGAGTCCCCAGTCTGCTCTTTCACTTTCTGTGTGAAATTCTGCTAAGTTTTCATTTTTTCTTTTTTAAAGCAACTGCTTTCTTGAGTAGCATAGGTAATGCATTAGTTTCAAGACACATCCTTTTAAAGTGGCTATTTACAGTGTAGGGCCATTGCTCAAGAGCCTACATACTTGAGCACGATATCATAAAAAACTCTGTGCATTTTCGAATGATTGCCAGGCGCTTTCCATTTGCCCAATTACAGTACATGAACAGCCTCTTCCTTTGTGTTCATCTTTCAACCCAGTAGCTTAAACATAGCAAAATAGGCATCTCAGATAATGATTGGATTTTGAGTGTTTGGCTCACAATTATATGTGCTTTTTGACTACTGGTCAAAAGCACCTGTGCAGAAGACAGATTTCATTCAGATGTGTTCAGGGAACATACATCCTTTTCTAGCTTCTAGCTTTTCAACAAACTTGGTACCCAACCATGGTATAAAAAAAAATAATGCTGTGGTGTTGGCTCCTCACACCACAGATGGTCACTAGCAAATAACCAGCATAGACATAGGGTAGGAAAAAAGCTCATCAGTTCAAGACAATTGTGTGAATCATTTTTGGACAATTAACAGCAGCTTGCAGAGTTCTTTCCTCTATTAAACTGATTGCAAATGGAGAACAAGGTTCAAATCCTGCAGTGGACTGGGATATGGGATCCTTGAGTTCATTTATCAGCTCTGCCACTGACCTGAAGGGTAACTTTGGGGAAATTGTCTCATCTTTCTATGCACGAAGGTCCCATCTATAAAAAAGAGGTAATGGTTTATGTTTCTGTGGTGCTTAATACATGTGTGAGGAATGCTGCAGAGAAACCAGGTTTGGAATTGAATAAATGACAATCTCCTTTTCAGCTTTTCATGCTCTAACACATTCTCTTCCTCCCCTGTACACTTGGGGAACTGCTCAAGGCAGATGGGGCTTCCTCCAAGTGGTCTCAGAGAGTGGTCCCAGAGAGTGGTCCCTCTTCTCTTGCTTGTGACCAAGACCTGGCTGATGCTCCTACTCCTCCTCTTGACTACTGCAGACTACTCTTCACGTGACCTTTCCAGTTTCTCACAGTTTTTGACACTGCTGTCAAAACCTTGTCTGCTTTCACCTTGTGACGTGGCTCTGACTCAGACTTGTACATGAACATCACCTCCCAGCCTCCTGGCATGCTGTTTTCTGATCTCCATCTCTCCTTGGCTCAACATATCACCAGTGCCAAATGTTCTGCCAGCGTGGGTTATTGCTTGGCTTATCGCCAGTGCTTGCTGCTCCCTATGACTCCTCCTCATCTCCCAAGCCTGCACCTCCCTTCCTGGCTACCTCCAGCCTCCATGGCCTGTACGCTGGAGGGAGGAATGCCTTTGTGCCTAGCTTCTTCCTCAAGTATCTCTTTGGCCTTTGACTATACTCATGCTTTAACTTTGGAAATATTACTTATTGCAAAAAACTTCTACTAATCCTGCTTTGGGATCAACACTGATTTCCAGGAAGCCTCTGTACCTCCATTGTTTCTCTAGCTGGCAGCAAGGCATATGCTGCAGAGGAGAAGAAAACTCTTCTTCACTTGTAGCTCTGTACGCAGCTTTCCATGCTAGAACAGTTTGTATTTCATTGTAACACCCAGTGACTTCTGTAATTCTGAATGCATAAGCACAGATGTTGACTCAGTTGAGTTTAACAGACTTGCTACGTATGGGTTTAAAAGAGAATGAGAGGAAGAGGTGAACTGTTAATTTCTGAATACTCAACAGCGCTGTAAAACCAACTTGTTGAGACACTCCACAACTTCTCAGGGTTCTTGAAACAGCAGGTGCAGACTATTTGAATCTTGCTTGTAAAACAGAACTTTCAGAAGAATGGAAAAACAACTCTCAGCATCTTGTCTTTGGAAAGTGTGTTATATATTAACACAAGAAAAAGGTTTTAAGTCAACAATAAGTAAAATGGTACAGTAACTAGATTCAAGCATGCAGACTCACAGTTCATTTTTAAAAGCATCCAAGAAGATGGTTTTCGTACTGCTTCTTAAACTGGCCCAGAACATGGGATTTTATCACTGAGAAAGCTGCTTTAAAGTAAGTACAAGTATACATTCAGTCTTAAGCAGTGATGCTATATGTTATCTCCTTTCAGAAGTCAACTGGAAGTCAGAAGAGATAAATTAATAATTAAAAATGCTGCATAGTTGCACAGAAAGTCCAGTAGCCTTGCATTAATTGAAAATCCAAGCCCTCATGAGATCAGTGGGAGTTTTCTGTTGACCTTATCAGGGAGATAAGCTCATATGCACTTTGAAGGCAAGCTTGTTTGCCCAGATGGTGCTGGTTGCAGTTCCTTACCTTACCATGTGAATGTCCTTGAAGCTGAAGAGTGATCAGATTTTACTACCCCTCAGGCCTCTGGGTCTTCCTTTTCTACCCTTTCTGCTCTCCTGTGCACCAAAGCTGTGACGTGTTTGTCCTTTAACCCTTCTTTCCACATGATCTCTCCCATTTTTACAGTAATTGGTTCACCTCAGCCCCAGCATCCTCAAGCAGGGTGCTGTGATCTGGCCAGACAATCTCGTGAAGGTGCCGATTAACCACCACCGGCTATGACCCTCTGTCCATCTGCTGGCATCCCGCAGAGTCAGAGACGGTGGAGAATGTGCAATCAGCATCACAAGTTCATTGAAAGGCTAGCAAACAGCTTCCAAAAACCAAAGATTGGGAAATGGCAGCTGTAGTCTGGCAACTCTCTGAAGCTCTGCCGAAGGGATGGGAGGGCTTGACAGGATGCTCACAGCCGCAGCAGTGGCAGTGTCCCCAAGGTGAGTGGCAGGCGAGTGAGCGAGGGCGTGCTGGCTCCTAGGTCGGAGGACAGTGGCAAAGGAGATCTCTGGTGGTGATGCAGCTGTGAGTGAGGGTGCAGAAACCCTTCTGCTGGGTCACCCGTTTTAGGGCTGTAACTTGAGCATCTGTTTGCACTGGAGCAAAGGTGACAGCAGGTGACAGAGCAGCTCTGGAGCAGAATAGCAACAGCAACCCAAATTAGGGAAATGCATCTGCGCTTTTGTTGTCTTTCTGGAGGAAATTACAGGGAAGGAAGGACGGATTTGGTGGTTATGACCAAGAAAATAATTACTATGGAGGCTACTGTGTATGACAAACTGGCTTTTAACATCATCTGAGGGAGGAAGCCATGTGGTTCCTCAGCCCGTCCTCTTCAGTCTCTGATCAAAGATGGAAGCCAAGCAGAAGATGAAATTAAGTGTGCAATGTCTGATTCATTCTCACTAGGTTTGTGCTGATTACTTAAAGAAAAAAAATCAAAGCTGGGATTACAGGCTTAGCAAGGGGAGTGCATATTTCAGCACATACTGGGTTCTTTGTCATTCTGTCACACTGGTAGAATGAGACTATTAATGCATTGTCCCAGGCAGGCTGCATTATAAAGCCCAGTGGCTAAGATAAATGAAAATGTCTTCTAAGGAAAACGACGTGCAGCTTTCTACTGCTGTTGCTTTCCTGCAGGACTGTCTAGGTGAGGCGGGAGAGATACAGTGCATGGAGTTGTAAGAGCTTTTCATAACGAGAAACTCATGATAGTCAATAAGGTTCCTGGGCAAAGCAGATTTCCAGTGTCTGCTCACTGTCTTACAAATTCTCCTGACTTTCTGAAGTGCTGTGTGTCAGCAGGTGACACATATTCCCTCTTTATGTGCAGGGAAGGAATTACATGGTGGGCTGTAAGTGCTTTCCCCAGTTACCTGTTCAGCACTACCAAAGGTGCCTGGGGCAGGCAGGGGCACAGACATTCTGCTTTTAACCGGAACATTAGGATGAAAACAAAGTCACCACTTTTGAAAAGAGCTACACCACAGATTGTACAGCCCTCTGCATCAATATGAGTTATCTGGGGGTGAAGGCCTGCCTAGTAATTACCCAGTATGCCAGTGACTAATGGGTTCAGGCATCCCTTGTGGGAGGCACGGGGGACCGGCAGTGGCCCTCGTGCAACTTGGGAAGCCCCGTCTCTTAATGTCTGTTATTAGTTTAGGTATGTTAGTTAAAGTCCCTCCCAGTGGTGTAACCCACACTATTTCTTGCCTCCCAGACGTCCATTTCCATGGCACTCGCAGGTGTCTGGTGCTGAGCCAGCTAGCCAAAAACTTGCTGTTCTTTGTGGAGATTAGTTGCTAAATAACTGTACCAACCTGCTCTGAATTAATATTACCTCCCTCAAATTCCCCCCCCCATTTGCGTGATCCCTGTGGAAGTTGCCTGGGTTTTATAGCAGATCCAGAGCTACCACCCATCCCCTTAGCACTGCAAGGATGAAGCAAACCCCCCCTTTCAGCACTAGCTATCCGGTGGCTGTGAGTGACAGCCCACTTTTGGGGAATCAGTACTAATTACAGCTCATAACAGATGTCTCCACTCCAGCGCGTTAGGATGCGGGTGCCCCGTGAGACCTGCTGTTGCTTTCCGAGAGTCGGAAATGAGCGCTGAAGTGTCTCCGCCGCTGCTTGCACTGCTCCAGCATCCCACCACAGCACCCAGGCGGCAGGGCACTGGCACCAGTGTGCGAAGGTCTGGGCAGACTGGTGGGACCGCGGTGCTGGGGTGGGTGTTTGTCAGGCTCAGGTCGGGGTGCTGAGCCCACGGCTGCTCTGGGGTGGCTCGGAGGAGCTGCTGTGGCCCTCTCGCACTCAGGGTTTGTGCTCCTGCCTCTGCAAGCTGCTCATGGTGTCACCGCAAACAAGTCCATTCACCTGCCCGTGTCTCGATTCCAGCTGCTATCAATGGTGTCGTGCAAATGCCTAAAAAGCAAAACAATGTGTGAGTGCCCTTTGTTCCAGGCATTTCGCAGAGAAGTAGCTGAGGATAGCGTATATGTCAGGGAGAGCTACTCTTTTAATGCACAGAAGTGCTGGGTAGCTTAATGAACATTTACAAAAGGCTTTGAGTACCAGGGTGAGGAAGGGTGCGATAAAGGCAGAAAATGTTATTTTGTCGTGATGCTTCTCGGCTGTGTTTCATCTCTTTCCGGGACCGAATGACTTGAGAATTTCTCTCTTTTTTTTTTTCCCCCACATTTACAATGTTTTGTTCCCACCTTTTGCAAATGGGAAGAGCTGCCAATATGCAGAAGACCATCCCTTTCTGCGAGTCACTTCTTCCATGAGTTTGCCATACAGAGTCTGACAGTTCACAAATAGGCCACAGGTAGCTCTTGATGGATCAGCACCTGAATCCCCATTGCTCTTCAATTCCAGCTGGCTACTGGAGTCCCTGGGGCAGTTTTGGGGAGCCCATCCAGCCCCAGCTGGCAGCTGCTGTGCAGCCGCTGTGGGCAGCCCAGCAGCACCCTGCTAATCTACCTCCAGCTTGGGGGGCTGGTGGGACCCTTCTCCCCCCATTTCCCCAGCCTGGACAAAACCAAGTTGCTTTTTGCCCTGCTTTTGTGGCAGAGATGGTGTTAAATATCAGTTGATCTGGCAACCTGGCTTCCTACTGCTTCGTTCTGAAGGAAAACAAGGCTAAAATAAAAGGGCCTATTTCCTCTTTTATTTGTCGTGTTACTAATTGCTGTATTATAGCATTTTCCAAGACCAATTACATACTGTGTGGGGAGACTAGCAGAGTGCAAAACCTACCATGGTTTATTATACAGTGATGGCTCATGGAAGAAAAGTAGCTGAATTCAAACCCTTACCATTTAGTGTATTTATCCTAAAGCAGGTTTCATATATACATATATATAATATGAACTGCACAACAGTCAGCAATGTTTAAAACAGAATTTCTTCCCCATGAGGGAATGAATACAAGTCATTTGTCATATGTTTCATTTAATTCATGGCTACAGAGCATTTTAGAATTGCTTGATGTAAATCTGTCTCATCTATTTGACAACTCTGATATTGAGTCATTCATTTTTATTCTATGACTTAAAAAATTCTATATTGCAGCTGGAGATGGGTGGCTAAAGTGCTAGTTTTGGACTATGGCTTGAATGTAACAATAGATTTTGACCCTAGCTCCAGACCCAAGGAAAGTGAATTTGGCGATCTCATTTCAATTCATAGTGAATAGCTGTTCACATAAAAAAATCAGCACCTACCATTTGTCATACTTGGCAGCTTCTGCTTAAGAATGGTCCAGAACTGCATTACCATGGAAACTAAATTACCTACTCCTACTCCTCGCTCAGAAGGTGATTTCAGCTGGTTGTGGAGGTTTCATATCGCTGACAGAAGGAGGTGGGGGTAACCTGGAGGAACTGCAACACATATGACCCATAGGTACGCTTGTATCGGTCCTCTGTTTTGAATATTGTCATCTTCTGGTCACGTGTTGTTGGGTTCAGGCCAAATGGCTTTCTTACACATCACGATTTATTTACTGATTTTTATTACGAGAACAGCTACGGGCTCCAAACAGGACCAGGACTGTGTTGTGGTTAGTGCTGTACATACATATGTTTAGAGACAGTTTTTACTCCGAAGACCAGGCAAGCATGCCAGGTTCCATGTATTCCTTTTTTACTAGAAAATTAAAACAAGAGAAGTGATTTGCCTGAAATTACACAGGAAAGCAGTGGCAGACCTGGCAGAAGAATGCCTCTTTCTTCAGACAGCCCCATGTTGCTTCCCCAAATCACTTTATCCTGCTTCAGAATTGCTCCTAATCAGAATTATGCCTAAATAGGCAAGCTGGGAATACCACAAGGTTAGGTACTTTTTCTTTCCTGCTATCTACCAAAAGGCTGCTGATTCACAGAAAAGTATTTTATTTAAGGCTGCTCAGTCCTGGAATGAACAAACACAATGGATTAGAGATCAATGTTTACTGGACATGAAGTTTTTAAAGTTGATAACATACTATGGGTTGATTTTGTAATTGTAAGCAAAAACTCTGCTGTAACCACTCCATCCTTCAATAATGACTGAAACAAAAGATCATTTCAATCTGCTGAGCCACATATAGCACCCTTTTTCCTCACAGATACTGCTTCTTAGTAAGATGTACACTGGTGGAAAGACTAGAAAATAAACAAACATGCAAAAAGCAGACTACTATGGATCCCTCTTAAACTCGTAAAGGTAGAAACTCAGCCGAAAGAAACAAAAAGAGCTTTGCCATTGCTAGTGTGATGGCTGGGTGAGGATGGGAGAGCCACGAGCATCCCATGATAGTTCGTCTCCAAGGGCTGTGCCCCAACTTTGGGACTGCAGCACAAGCAGCACGGATGGGAGAATTTTGGAGCAGCATCCATAGTCAGGCTATCTTTGATTTTAGGAGATGACAGTTCTGCAAAGGCTACAAAGTCTTGCTACAAGGCTGGTGAAATCAGGCAGAAACCCCACTTAGTTGTGGGTGTTGGAGTCTCTTTCCCACCCTGTGGAGAAGCCCCAGCCAAATCTACAAGGTGCCTTGTGCAGGGATCTCCAGCCCGAGGAATGCTGCTCTGCAGAGGCCGGCAGGGAAAGTGCCCCCTCCACTGCCCACCCACTTGCCCTGTGCAGTGGGACAGTGCTGGAGGTGGCTGGAGCTGAAGCCACATCCTGGGTAATGTCTCTGCCTCCTGCCATGCCCTTCCTTTATCTTGATCCCATCAGAGCTGGTACCCAAGTCCCTTTTGATCTGGGCCAAAGGAGATGTGTGAGAGGGAGTGTGGTGCATGGCTATGGTGTAAGGATCTGACTGGTTGTGATGGCTGGCCCATTGTTGGTCCTTGACCCAGTGCCAGATTCGCACCTTGGAGGAAAAGAGACACCCTGCTCCCTGGCTGCAAGGTGGATGCTACTGGGAGAAAGGAGAAAGTCATAAGCACCCATCCCTGCAGGATACCCAGGTGTCCAGGTTCTTCCCACGCCACGGACCGCTGCCACCTCATCCTCCGTCCACGGGCATGGACCGCTCCTACTCCTTGGGGCACAAGAGCGGCAGGAGCTACTGGTGGTCACTAGACCTTTGTCCCTCTTTGGCACCTCCCTCCATGGGATGTCGAGGGTGGACACCCTTCTTGCTTTGCCCTTGCCGTGGCCCTGGCAGAGTATTTGGGTCCCTTCTGCTCTGCCTTTGCCTTTTATATGCATCTTTCCTATTTAAGTGTCACAGATCACTGCACCAGCTGATTAGCCTATACATGGATGGAATACAAAAGAGCAAGTCCCCCAGTTGTAGGTAAGACCTTTAGTGAGATTGACTGGCTAAAAATAAAACGGAAATTGGCTCTGAGCTTTTGAGAATCTGTCTCTTCCTCAGGCCACGGGAAAGCAGAGCAAGGGGTAGCACTTCATAATTAATTATGAATTTATAATTAATTTGAAGCCTAAATCAACAGCCTGTTAGTAGAGCTGCTATTACTTGCTCTGTGTTCCCACAGTCTGTCAGAAAGTTTGATCCTCACAAGCAGGTTTCAAAATTTTAGGGCCTTTTTTCTGTTCGGCTTGCATTTTTTCAGCTTAGTAGTCTTGCGTACATCTCTATTTTTTGATAGTTTTTCTGTTTAAGGGACCAGATCAATAGCTGTACTTCGGGTCTCTAGACTATATATGTGAGCACAAACAAAGTTGCTCTTGGAGTAGGAAAGATTTGTTTATTTGTGTAGGCTTGTGTATTGTTTTGAAGGTTCATTCTTTTGACGGATAAACAATGCAAAAATATTCTGAGTTTCTGCAACACATTATCTGATGTTCATTGTATACAAAGTCTCCTTACTATGTGCAATAATAACAACAAAACTTCTCTCCTCACAGGGTTGCACGGGGTGTAAGCAGATTGACGGGGTGGGATTTTGGAAAACATTCGAGGCTGACCTTTCCCTACCTCCCCGCTAAAGCTGGTGGTTAAAATTCCTGCTGACTTCAAGAGCTGGGTCAGTCTTGAACACTTCTGAAAATCCCACCTGTAAAGCCTGCAGAGTTCATTATAGGGGCAAAATTTTGTATAAAGCCCAGCAGGGACATACAGAAATTGTTAGCAGCTTATTAATGGCCTCCATGGTGGATGTGTGTATTGAATTTAATTGGGCTGCATCCCAGTAAGGTTCTGATGTTCTTCTGATTAATTTTCTCTACAGTCTACCTTTTACTTCTCCTCTTAGGAACTGGACAGATCCTCCATCTTTGCACTTGCATGAAAGTATGGTAGTGAAATAAAGCATGCAGGTAATTATTTATTATGCCCTGAGGAAGAACAGTGAACGAGGCAGGCCCATAGTTAATGTAGTTGGATGCTAGCAGTTTAGTATCAATCCCTCTTGATGTCGTCCTAAAATAAAGTAGCATTAAATGTGATACTACTTAATTTTGCGGGCACAGGCATGGTTAAGTTTCTTTGTATAAGGTCTGGTTAGCAGTGTGAAGACTCAAAGTAAGCTTTGGGCACAGTGACACACTTGAAAGGGCAGGTTATATTAATTCTGTGTTGTGTCAAGGGCATGCTGCTTGCTAACTGCAATTAGACAGTGTATCTGGAGGTCTGTGTCCAAATAGCAAAGATGTCTTTGCAGAGTATAAAAGGACTATTGTGTTAGTCCTCGGGTCTCGAAGGATATGAAGGTGCTTCCCTCTCTCGCCTGTTATTACTTGTACTTGGTTACTTTTATGTAAATCCAGTGATGAGGAGAGCTGACAAGACTGTGACATAAAGAAATTTCACCTTTTTCACTGAAACAGGGCTGTTATTGTCAACTAATACTGTCTTACTCCTCTGCAAAGGAAAGAAAGAGATGCTATTGAAAATCCCATAATTAGCAGCTTATGGTATAAATCATATAGAACTCTGTGTTCTACCGTAAACCCCCTAATTAGCTTTGTAGGGTCTGTTTGAAAGCAAACAGACATGCATCCTTATCACTAAATAATTATTTGCAAATAAACTCTTTCTCAGCACATCTTAGGAAAACACAAGATTATTAGTTGGCAGAGTTAAGCTGACTGAGTAGCTGAAAAAGCATGAAAAGAACTACAGAAGTTCTTTTCAGAATCCTGCTCTCTTTGGCTTTATTTCTCTAAAGCTTGATTTATCAAGAGGAGAATGCAGTATTTGGTTTCCCCACAAGTAAGCTCTTTTCATGTTTTGTCTTTGAAATGAAAATCATCTTTTTGGAACAAATATCTGCTCTATCAGATAACTGTATGCTTGTCATCCCTAACAGTGTGCTGGCAGGAAGGCTGGGCGAGGATTTTTTCTGCAGTACATTGAGTACACAGTGCTGGCACTAGATCAAGAATCAATTCCTCTGATATCGAAATATTGACTTTGCATGGCCAGTCTGATTTAAATGCTTATCATTCTTGACTTTGTAGGCTACATGCACACTACAAACATTTTTCATGTGGGCTGGGGAATAAACATCTTTACAGCTGCCTGGCCATTGCTAGCAGAATAACAAAGGGGCTGTGTGCATGTATGGGAGCCCGAGTGTGTGAGTGAGATTGCCAGCAGATTAATACAACTGCCACATCTGTGTAGGGCCCGTTTAGAAGAACTTGGGAAGGGTATTTTTAATACTGGGAATTGCGCAGTGTTGTTCGAGTGTAAACGCGGGTTTCAGTGCTCAGTCTGAGTGGGTGTTGACCACAGAGCTGAAAAAAGGGAGAACACAAACAAACCCTAACACAATTATTAAAAAATTAAAAAATCTTTGTGATGTGAAATAGTAATAATGCTAATAATGAAAAAGTAAAGATAATTTCACATAGGCAATCAGAACACCTATTAAGTTAGCAACGATGTTTAATTGGCATTATCGTATGCTTCAGTGAGGAAGACAATGGATCTTGCAGTTGCGCAAGTGGAACACATTTGCATTTCATAGATGATTAAAATAGATTTGATTGCATTTGTCTGAAGCCTGGCAAGTGAGGGCACATCTGCTGTGTTCGATGTGCCCTGCGTTTCCTAGGTCTAATGGAGTGCACTGAGTCACCGTGAGACGGGCCTTTACCTCCAAAAGTCCCACGACACCTTCTGCTGCGTGCCCAGCTTCTTTGTTAGCCCCAGAGACCTCTTCTTATAAAGAATTGATGTAAAGTGGAGCAAGACGGGAAGGATTCGAGGCAGTGAACTTGTCTTCATCTGGTTATGCGAGAGCCCTTGGGCTTTCTGCTGCTTCAAGGTAGAATTTATAAGGGGAGATGAAAGGTAATTTAAGTCATTAATTTGTGTTAAGGGCTGGCAGAACAACAACAGTGCATTTAATCTTGCAGTGGAAAAAAATGGTGATTTGCAAAGTAGGGGTCACAATTAGGGTTCTGATTTCCTCTTCCACTCAGCTTAAAAAGGGCTGCTTCAAAATGGAGATTTTTATTTACTAGAAATGCAAAGCTGAGTTAATCGACTTTGAAAAAAACATCCAAGAGCTCTAAATATAATATAGAAACCAATTAATGACTCGTACTAAAATGTTTTCCTTGTGCTTTTGATTACTTGCCCATCTAAATTCAACATTACAGGCGCACTCCCGGCAGCACTGCTGCTCAGACTTGTCACCTGCCACCTGAGCCCGGGGCTGCGGTGAAGAGCAAGGGCTGCCCTGTGCTTTGCACGGGGATGAAGCCCTTGCCGCCTGCGAGCCCACCTTTCCCTCCCCAACCCAACGGCCACTTGGCAGCTTTCTTTCTGGCAGTTCTGTGCTTTTTTCCCAGCCAGCGTGACCATCCCGTGGCTGATGAGTAACTCACAGTGCTCTTGTCCTTCTGTATTACTTCCTCCACTGACCTCCGTGTGTCTCCTGGCCCCTTATCAGGGTCCTTGGCTGTGGATTTCTGCTCTTTATTGTTTTCTTCACTCTGAGGTGCCTTCTATTTTTGCTGCCTTTGTGTTCCCTCTGCTCTCACTACACGTTGTGCTCTGCTGTCCCTTATTCTCACAGCATTGCTCTCTTTCATGTGCCAAATGACTGTTCTTCCCCCTTTGAGAAAAGTCTCTTAAAAACACAGTACCCTTACATCAAAGAGGGAGATAAAGATGAGCTGGCTTGACTGGGAGAACCTGGAAAATATTTCTCCTCAGATGATGAAAGCAGCTTGTCTTGGACACTAATGTTTGGAATAGCTAGACTCACTCAACAGCAGTGATGATGGCTTTCTAAAGGAGCAGGTTTCTTGGATGGCTCCTGTGCTGCCACCTCCAGTGGTCTTTGGGTGACAGTGGACATGATTCTGCCCCTCACCCTCACAGCGGGCTGTTGAGATTCCTCATCCCACCTTTCAGTCCTGGTCCTTGCTCATAGCACCCTTGCCATCACTACTTCTCTGTATCAGCTCTGGTATTGTCCATTTCTTGCCTTTCACACTTTTCATTGCTCAGTTCCCTCAGGATCAGCCCCAGCACTGCCCAACTTAGGGAGAGTGGAGCAAATGAACCTTCTGCCATTAGGAGAGCTCAGATACCACCCGAGCTTTGTGCTTTTCACTGGGATCTCCCAGCAGCCCCTGAACTCCTCCTGACCATGGCCATGCCTGGTTGATCTGGACTACCCTTGCACGTGGTGTAGGACACGCTCCATGGGGTGGATGGTGGTCATGTGGAGATGGAGCGCACAGGCGCTAGAGTTTTTTCAAACAATGTTGCGTTTGGAAAGAAAACAGAAAAATACTGGGGATGTATGTAACGTTGTTCAAATAATAATTTAAGTTTGCCTGTTGTGAGCCTGATTTTAATCAGGTACGTGTTGCATTTTTTTTTTCTTTTACTTAAATAAAGTATTCTCATAGAGAAGGAGTGCTTGCAAAAAATTTCTCACCGTTTATTGCCAAAGCATTTCCCTTCAGCTTTGTTGCTACTTAATCTTAGCCCCTGGAGGCAAGTTGCACACATTAACCTGCCAGAGCAATGTTAAAATTGTGTGACACTTCAAAATATATTCAGGAAGTCCATAAAACCATCATAATGGCTCTGTGTTTCCTCCTCATCTGGTCATGCACTTTAACAGCATTTCTCCATATACTGTACCTCTGACCATTCTGTTTGTGTAACGTGGTCTTTCAGTTGGAAAAGGCCTTTTTGGAGGTTTTTGGATCACTGGCCAGAGAAATGTGTACCTTTGCTTGTGTTCATTGTCTGGTCTAGGGTCTCTTAAGACTTCAAGACACAGACAATGGAGCCACAATTCAAGGCCTCCTTTGAGTACTTCTGCTTGGCTGCAAGAAAAGCAGCAGGATAAAAGTTAGAGCTGAGCGCTTCTGGATTCTGACTGATGGAGCAGTATGGGCTGTTATCTCCACAGAAAAATTAACAAGCTGCCTGACCTGTGTCTGCTTATGCACAACTGCCTTTTATGAATTACTGATGGCTATTTGTTTGCTGTGAATCCCCTAATGGACTGAGGCATCTTATTAACCTCTGGGGAAGGTCTGTTTTCTCAGCTGCCGTTTGCCGTCCTTTCTGAGGATGGAGGGAGAGGTAAGTAAGGGCCAGGAGAAGAGGAGCTTGAATAGTGAAGAACTATGATTAATGTCATCTGCTTTTGAATAATGTTTTCACTTATACGTTTCAGATTCTTAAACATGGATTTGGGCATCCAGCTTTAGACACACAGTGTGAGCCTGGGAAACAAATGTTTCAGACGGGTGCCCTGGATTCTACAGTCAAGAGCAGTCCCCGCATAATACAAAATGCTGTTGCCACATGACGACATGGACACCAAACTGGTGCGGAAATACAGGATTTAGCTTCAGTAGTGTTTATCTGTGATAAATGCCTGGAAGATTCTTTATCAGGGCATATAAATATATGGCGGTGTTTAGGGCCCTCCATGAATCAATACACTTTGGAATATAAAAGTCATAATTAATACACTCGTCATAAGTTTGTAGATTTAATTTTTATTCAGATAAGGAAAAATTTTTCTTGTTCGCAAGTCAATAAGCACGTACATGCTAAAAAACTGTTTACCATGTTTCAGAAATACAAACATAAGGCTAAATTAAGCTTGATCAGTCAAGTCTGACTCTATCCTCTTTAGTATAACACGGTTGGCAACTCTAATCTTGAAGCTTGCAAGCTGTAGAAAAAGCATAATTTTCATACACCTTTGGGAGAAAGGATTCTTTCCTCGTAGCTAAGAAGTTTCTCTCACTAGCTCAGAAAGAAAAATGTTCATATGCAACAGAAAGATCTTTATTTGAAGGCAAAAATAGCGCCTCTCTGTCATGTGCTCTAATTAACTTGCTGTGATGTCGCTCTGGTGATGGACACAGAAATAGACATTTGCTTTCCTAAATCCTGAAGTAGAAAATGAGGCATGAGTCAGGAGGATACAAGAGGGCAGGACTCATTTTCTTTTAATTACTTTTATTCAGATTATATCATCCAGAAGCTGTTCAAGTTTCATTTTGAGAAGCTGAACCCTCCTGAAATCCCATCATGTCATTTTTGATGGGACTTACTCTCTTCTCCTTTATATGTATATAAGATTTTTTATCTTAGTGCAGATAGGTATAGCAGACGTGGTGAACAGCGTTGTCCTTCACTGTTGAAAGATGTAATTGGCCTTCAACTCTGCCAGTAAAATGGAGGAGGCGGAAGTGCTCTGCAAAAAACGTGGCCAAATAATAGGAGAGATCTCATTACTAAGCAAATAGCTGGGGAAGTGTTTTACTTTTTCTCAAGTTGGTGTACACGTATACCAAGGCCTACTTTGGGGAAGATCGCTGCAATTTGTAGCTATGTGGCAAGTTTAAAATGGGTATGAAGGCTCATTGCAACCTCCGCTTGGCAACAGACTTTCACGGAGCATTTCTCACTGTGGCTCTAGATGGGGCTGGCAAAATTAAAGCTGAAACCAGATGGGTGTTAGTCCCCAGTGCCTATCTCTGCCATTTAGTCTGCAAGGCAGGTTTGGCTGAGGATGGCACTCCAGAGATACATTCCTGCTGAGAACTTGCCAGTCTTCTGGCCACTGCCACCGATGTCTGTGGTGCTGAGTCAAGCCCTCAGTCCCTGTGCCTCAGCTCCTCTCCCCTGAATTGAGAATAATGGGACTCGGTTCTCCAGCAACATATGAAAGTAAAGACATAGTGCCTTCTGAACCCTCATCACATGCATTCCGCTGCTGAGCCCCACAGTGAGGCTGTAAATGCTGCTGAAGGTAGTCAGTGCGCCTGAGAAACAGCAAAGGCTTGTCTTCTTCTAGAGGAGGCAACAGGAGGACTTGCTGAGGACTGCATTCACTTACCACTTAAAATATTTCCATTCATTTTCCTGCCTTTTTGAGAAAGAGTAGGAAATTTTGGATAAACATTACTTAGAAAATTCTGATTTTAAATTCCTCTTTTATTGTGGCCCTTGGCTTTTTCTACTGATGGACAGAGGACTGCATCTTCTATATGTGTCAGTGAACTTATGTGAATACTACAAGGTCTCTAAACACAGTCTCCTGTAGGAAACCACTTCTGTGCTTTTTTGTGATTAGTTCTTTCTCATGCCCTCTTTGAGCACAGGAGATTAGGCAACAAGTAACTGCTTGGCCTTGTAGTTTCAGATGTGACTCCTATCTGCTTTGTTTCTGAAGGAAAACAGAGTGCCTGGGACAGCATGACAAAGGCTACATAGGAAAGGCTAGATGTATAAGTTAGCCCAATAAAAGGAAAAAAGCTAAAAATAAGAAGGTCTGGATAGAAACCACTCTGTCTGCACTGTTCTGAAGTTATTTAAAAGTCTGTAAGCCCATTTTCTACATAATTTTAGGATGCCTTGACAACATAAATCAAAATTTCAGTATTTAAAACATAGGAAATTAAATGTGTATAAAATAGAGCTGCCCGAATGAATTTTGACAACAGTTCCTTATGCATTATTTATTTTTTATTGTTTTATTTTTTACAGATGTGAATGGTGACTGAGCCACTAGTATGAACTTGTATCCAGATAGCTTTAAAATACATATTATTGGCCTGGCTCATAGTAATAGTGTAGTTTAGTTATAAACCAGCATTTCTTACAAACAAGTTTACAAGCTTAAAACATATATCAAACTACTGAATATATAAGAACTATTTCATCCATACCTGAAACAGTCTTACATGGAGTAGCTGATTCATAGGTGATCCAGAACACATATAAAACCCCTGAAAATATATTTAGGAAAGGAAGTGAAGGCTATTTTGAATTTATGGTGAGCTGGAATTAGAAAGTGCCTACAACAGAGGAACTTAACACACAAACTCCTCTGAAGGGAAAGTGTCGCATCCTTAGGATTTACAAACTGACCAGGGATTTGATTTAATTTTCTACTTCCAAAAGGCCACCTTTAACCACCATCATGAGTAGCATGTTGTGCCTCTTGTTTCCTGACTTAATAATGGCATCGCTGTCAATCAGCATCTCCAGATTATTCAGCACAGACATGTGTCCTGAGGGTCCCATGAGACCTAGGGTCCATCCTCCATCAGCTTCGCAGTCACTGGCGTCAGCCTCTCTGGGTCAAACATGAAGTCTCCATACCACATTTCAACCCTGAATCCCACTCTGTTTTAGGGCTTTCTTCTTTTTGTCTGTTCTTTGTTTAAGCTTTTTTCCTCCCCCCGCCCCGCAAGCTCTGTACATTTAAGATTCTTCCAAATGGATGCAAATGGCATTTATTAAAAAAACAGAAATTCACTCCCAGATAAAAGCTATCCCCAGCATGTTTTAATGTTCTAATTAGAGTACCCTCCCCAGTGCTAAAAAGGGGTTTATAATAGAAATGCTGACATCCTCACCAGACTCCACGTGCCTGTTGCTCTTTTGTCCTACAAGTTATTAAAATCTAGCCTGGTTGCCTAAGAGACAGGGTAGCTACTTAGCAGATATTTAGCCATCAGTAAAAATTAATGTCCTACAATGTATTTATTGGAAAAATACACTTAATTAAGTGCTCAAGTTATACAAGCCACCCACCAACTACAAGTGTGTTCTGGCAACAGAAGTGTTGTTACCGCGGTTCTGCTTCATGATGTTATTTTCTTAAGTAAATGCATTTTTCAGCCTAACAGTTCTGGCTACAGCATATTGATAAGATAACTCTGCACTAAAGGGAGCCATAGTATTTTTAGTCTCCATTTCCAACTACCAGTAGTTCATTAGTGACACTGTTGTGAGAGTGTTGATTCATTAAGAGTCTTTTCATTAAAAGTATGGCAGTCATATTTAGAAGAAAAAACCAGGAAAAGCATCAAGGCACTTAGCATTTTCTGCTTTTTCTGATACTTTTATCTTTTGTAATGTCAACAGATGAGCTGGAAGCTTTCAAGGCTGTAGGTTTTAAGCTAAACCCAAATGTGTGTGACTTTTTTTTTTTTGATTTGCACACTTCATGTGATTTCAGGGGCAAATTTTTATTTTACATGTGTAAGAGGTCTAGTAGATGGCAACTACATGGGAAAATCAGACGTGAAAGTTCTGTTCTTAAATAGCTTTTAACTGGAGCCTTAAAGGCTAACATAGAAACACAGAGGGAAAATACGACTTTTGCTTTGTTATTTAAATAGGCTGTTGGCCATATCCCTAAACTTTATACGGCTTTGGATACATTAGGAGCTCTCTGCTAAGCTATCAAATATGTCATGCTCATGCAAATTCCTAGCAAATATATAAATATGAATTTTTCATTGTTTATAATTGCCATTTAATTGTAGGACCAAATTCCATAGCTTAACATTTATATAGCACTTGATACTTTAAGCATTGCACAAATATTAACTAATTAATAAAAACATCTGAGCAGCCCTTCTGAGACTGTCAGTTTCCAAAGAACTAAATTCCTCTTCTTAACAAAAGGGACTGTTCAAGCAAACACACTGTAAGCCTTTAAATGGTAAATCCAAAATGACACAGTGGGACACCATTTCATGCCTGAAATCTGAGCACAAAGCCTTTATTTTTCCAAGGTTTTTCTTTTCCCAGTCTTGTAAACAAACACTAGGTAATGACTTCTCTTAGGAAGCAGAGGAGAGGCAGGCCAGAGATGAGCTTGACATTGGCACTTTCTTTGTTTTCAGCTGCATATGGTATTTCATTGGAATATAGTATTACATTGACTTATGTATTCATTCAGTCATGAATTTCAACAGGACTTTTCAGTTCTGTCATCAAAAAAAGCAACAAGAGCAGCAAAGCAAACTGTATGGTTTTGACCTTTGCTCTCCTTGCTGAGAATTTGTCAAATAAAATTGTGGCTTTTAAGTTTGTTACGAGTAATTTTGGCTCTGAAAGGTCTGATACAAAGATGCAAAACTATGTGAATACCTCTGGCTTGCAAACAGATCTGAAAAATACCCAACACCAAACATATAGTTTGATAACTTTAAGCTACACTGGCCCTTCAGTTTTACTAGACTCAGGGCTTTGCTTTCCATGATGATCTTTCACTTCTGGTCCCCCCCGTCTCAGTCAAAGAGATGACATTTCATAACACACGTGACTACCAAGCTGTTACTGGTGTATACTTTTGTATTCAACAATGTGTCTGTAGGACAATCAGGACAAAACAAGTCTCTGCTGTAGGCATAGTATAATTTAAGATGGATGCAGTATAGTAGAAGATTAGAGTGAACAAAGGGCAAAAAATGGCTTGGGAAGAAGGAGTTGTAACTGGCTTTTTCTTCTGAAACATTTCTTCTTGGAAATTGTCTTTTTGAGAAATATTTTTATTTTAATACTTTATTATATAAAGTAGAAATTTTAATGGCTAATAATTTTTCATTTTTGGTTTATTTACTTTCTTCTTCTCTTCACTGTTATCTCAAGCCGTGTGGACACAATATATTTTTAATCATGATTTGCCATTTTGAGAACACAGCAGCTTTTTATGCATGTTTCTCATGAAAAAAATGAATACAGAACATATATTGACAGACTTTTTTCTATTTTCTAAAAAAATTTCTAAACATTGTTTCCGTTTTGGGAGCAATGTTAGCCATAATTGCAAGACTGAAAGCATGGCATAGTAACTACAATATCACCTTAGGTTTATTTTACTTGGGGAGTAGTTTTAAGGATGAATGCTTTGGTAGCAGGGAGCCTCAGAAAGTTAATCCAAGAAGTGAGTTGTAAAAAGGGGTTTGTGGAAATGAAAATGACACTGACATAAGCAGCAGGAGTCTCAGAACCCATCCAACAGTTTGCTCTGTTGCTGTGTTGTCAGGATGTCTAATTAAAGATACATATATATATAAAAGAGAATTTGAAAATCGTGAAAAAATATTAAAGTTAATATAGATGTGGTTTCACAAGAGAGGTGCCATTTATTTTGTTTGACGGCCAGGGATAACTGAATGAGAATGAAAACAGGAGGGTATGACTTCTGCATAATCATTACCTAAGTAGGATTTTGACTCTAATTCAGCTTTCGGCAATTTCTGATCACGGTTCCCCTTCGTATTGCTCAACCTGCTATATCAATATTTATACATTTTGGATAACCAGCCAATATCACACAGCTCAATCTACTCTTTTGGTGTATGTTCCCCTTCCAGGGAACTGGATTTGAGCTTGTCCGTGCTACTAATACCACCTCAAGCATAAACTCTGGGCCCCCATACAGCAAGATACAGCTGTTTTGACAGCTGTCCTTGCATGGCAAAGACAACAGTTTAATGTTATGAGATGAACAGAGACTAAAAAAAACCCCAAAACTCTGCAAATGAGACATTGTAGATAGAAGTGTCCGGACGAGAAGGGAAATTAATAATCACCAAGTGTGAATTTACTAGGTCTGTTCACATTAATAAATTAAAATACTCTCAAGAGAGGATCACCAGATCTTAGCAGACTGGACAACAACTCTAGAGCAGAACCACAAATAATTAAAAAGTATTTCAAAAGTCACGTTGCTCTACTTTGAAGAGAATCTCTACAAATAGTGCTTAAAAAAAAGAAAAAGCAAAAGCAGGGGACTCTGAAATGAGAAATTATAAGCCATCCCACCCATAGAGCAAACATTTTTAACCTAATCAATCATTGCATGACTGTGCCCTAAATCTGCAGTTCGTAAATATTTAATAAATATCTGATTAATATATTAACAAAAATATGTATTTAACCAAGTCTAGGATATCCATAAAAACTATCCCCAAATATCCCATATGTTTTTCAATTTACTCACATCAGAGTGATGTGAGAGCCCGAAGCTCCTTTTTAACAGCTCTGCTGATGTTAACCTTGTCCTGCCTTGAGCCAGGCACTGGCAGCAGTTTTGCTGTGTGGGGGCTGGACAAAAGGTGCTGCTTTGCTCTCTGGGCTACGAGGCACATCAGCAGACTTGTGTTGGAAGAGGAGAAAAGCTCGGGTTCCCAGTCACTGCTCTGCACCTTTTACATCTCATGTTTTTCAAATGCGGTTTTTTATGACACCTTGTGAAGGATTTCTTGTGCTATTGAGGAGGACTAATCTGTTCTTTTCTAGTGTGACTGTAATTTTATCAGAAAGCTGAGATGTCCTGGGCCAGATCCTCAGCTGGCAAGAGTCAGCGTCTACCCCAGAGTTGGAGTTGGTCTGGTTTATTTCAACGTTTGGAGGTCATTTGATGCAAATTTTTTGGAAGGTATTTAAAGTTCTATTTCTTGGCGCTTTTTTTTCCCCTAGTTCTTTTGTTTTGATTGAGTTGATTTTCTTTTCTTTTTCAAGTGTTTTTCTTTTGTTCCAAAATCCAGTAATCTTTTCTAGTAAAGGAAGAGCCCTATACTCTCCACAGCAGTATTTTAAAATGACATTACCCTTTCAGTTAGAAATTATGCTAATAGTATGAATTTCTTTCATGTTTCGTATTGTTGTTGATTGCTGGATCTCCTGAGGTTTTTAAGACACTCATATTTTTGAAAATATTTTTAATAAAAAATAGTTTAAACTGTCACATTCGCTGTTCAAGGAATCTCACAATTTACATTTTTAAAATCATTTTTCACTAGAAAACACCATAAGCATTCGGCACAGGGCACTATACAGTATCCAAGTGGTGTGGAGAAGTCCCTGGTGACAGTGCAATATGGTGAAGAGATGTGGCTGCAGGAGGAGAGTGATGTAGGACTGTTCCACTGGAAGATGTGAGCTTTCAGATGTATCACAAAAGGAAAAATAAGCGACCTTTCTGCCCATTAATCTGGTTGCTGTCGGAGCAGTGCTACACATGGAAGAGCTGGTGAAGCAGCGGGAGGTGGGGATGCAGGTGAAGGCAGCAGTAGAGTTTGAGATGCTTTGGAATCCAAAATATCTCCAGCGCCGTAGCCACAAGAACCCACTGCTCCAAGCAAGGCTGGGCACAGTCTGAGACTTAGTGTTGGTGTTGGCACTGGGGCGAAGCGCCAAGGAGCCATGCATGGGGTTTTTGAGTTAGCCTGTCTATAAGTTTTAATCAGTTGGCCGAGGAGAAGATTGAGACAAAGAGCACTCAGCCAAGTCAGCTGATTGTGACCATACACCATCTGAACGACATCGTGTCCCCACTCACCTGACACTGTCCAAGACAGCTTCATTCAGACCTTTTCTACGTTTTTTAAATTTAAGGGGTGAAGTGGCAGGAAATATAGGGGCAAAAAGGGAAAAAGCAGAGGCAAAGCTGACAAGGTTTTGCATGTGGCTGAAGGGCAAAGACGATATGGTAGGGAGAAACCCTTGAAAGGAGAGGGGAAGGGTGATTAGATAGCCTAATACATTTTTTTCTTCAGCGTTTAATTTCCTTAGGAGTATATGCTGCTTTTTATGACAGTGACAGATAATGAAGGAGTCGAAAGGTAATAAGCTTGGTCTTTAGAGTAGATCCTGAGAAGTGGAATGTTACAGGTCTGTTTGTAAAGCTGAAATTCTCTGGTGATAGGAGATGGATGTGTTGGCCGGATGCCCCCATGAGATTTTCCTCAGTCAATCTAAAATTAATTTTGCTTCATAATTCAAATACATTTTAAATTTTTAGGAGCAGCTCTTTCAGTGGTTCCCCCCC
>Ga0065711_1027665_pt1 | contig 46998 bp, 24 predicted proteins | sample Hoacrofraction12_FD_59098 | JGI IMG/M metagenome (GOLD analysis project Ga0065711, IMG submission 59098) | Hoatzin crop microbial communities from Cojedes, Venezuela - Epithelial fraction 12 v2 (version 2) | ecosystem: Host-associated > Birds > Digestive system > Esophagus > Crop | place...
GGCCCTGCGCCGGGCGCGGGGTCGCTGCGGGGCTCGGCGCTGCCCTCGGGCTGGATCCCGCGCAGGGTGCGGGGCGGGGGGCTCCGAGACCCGGCTCCCTGGTGTCAGCGGGAAGTCCTGGCAAGGCGGAGAATGTAAAAGCTGCCTTATGCACGCTGTAGGATTGTGTTTTGGTCTGAGGAGCGGGTGGTAACTAACTAACCAAAACACAGCACTCTTTATGTTCTGTAAACTGAAACGCAAGCTGGCGTGCATTTACAAAAAGACATTTTAAGGCTCGTAGTAGCTGACACGAGGACGGGAGCTGGGAAAAGCATCTTTCACGGCCCGGTGCCCTGGGAATCCGCGGTAAGACCGAAGCCGCGGAGTTTCACGAGTAAGTAGTTCTCAGGCATCGGGAGGTCCCTGCTGCGGGCTGCGCGGAGCTTCCCTGGCTGCACACGCGTTACCGCGGTGGTGGCACGGTCACAGCTCCCTGCCCTTGCGCTCACCGCAGCGACGCGTGAGCGCACGGGTGGCGGTCACGTCAGGGAGCACCAAGGAAGGAGGCGTGTCGCCTCCTGGTTTCCCAGTCCCTGTGAAACACATTGGTGTGCGTTTGTTTTTCCTTTCTTTTTAGTAAGGTTGCCACAGGGTTAATATTTTGCTGAGCAACAGTGTGATTTTTTTTTTTTTTTTTTTTTGCGTTCTTGCTTCACTGTGCTTTCATCTATTATCTGGCATTGCTAAAGCCTGAGCAAATATTTAAAATAGTGTGTAAGGAGACAGCAGGTCATGGAGAAGCTGAAGTCCGTGTTCCAAGAACTGTGAAACTTTTAATTGAGTAAGTCCGAGGTTTTCTGCAGCAGGTCAGGCCCTTGAAAAATTCCTGATATTGAGGTAGGCTCTAAACCCAGCCGTTTGCAGCACTTCAAAATAAAGCGCATGTGGGGTTTTCTAACTTGGCACCCCTTCTGGGATTTGTGCTCCATGATCTTCCACTTAGACCCATATGCATATAATTTGCTTCTGCTGAAAGGTTTAAGCATTTGCTGGAGTTTTTAATAAACACTAGGCTATACAATCCAAATCAGTTGGTTAGCAGGATTTTTCTGATGGGTCTAATGTTGCTGGAGCAGAGCCCTTGAGCAGTATTGCGTCAAGATTACCGCATAGCACTTGTGAACTCATGCTTATCGTTTGTGAACCCGTTGGGAGCAGCCTGGTAGACTTCCAGGAATATTCTCCTCAGCTCATTAGTTCAGAGTTGTAGCAATTCCTCCTAAGTGTAGGAACACTTGTGCATAGTAGAGAAATAATGGGCACCTAATATGGGGTGTTGTCACCGGAAGCCAAATGGAGCCTTGAGTCAAAATGCCTACTTTTTGCTACCAAAGTAATGGTGCAAAGCTTTGTGTGTGTGTGGCAGGTTCATTTTAAGAAGCTGGCTAATAATAAGAAATTTTAATTTGGCTTATGTGGTGAAGTCAACAGGATGTATTTCTTACACGAGGCTTTTTCTGCCACACAATTCGTTCCTCCTGACCTGACCAAAACCAGGGTGGTTAATGAACTGTGTAATCTCTTACGAAGTTCCCACATTATGTGGAAGAAGTTAAAAACGCTTGGCTGTCCCACAGGGCATGTTTTGAGCCCTTAGGAGTGGCAACTACGGAGCGTGGCAGACCCCACGGATGCTGGGCTGTACACTGCGGTCCCTGCCCTGACGCCGGAGCATCTCATCCCTTCCTCACGGATCAAAGCGAGTCCATGATGGCTGTGGAAACGTGAGCTGTGGCACCCGCTAGCAACCACAGCGTGTTTGCTTGCCCTGCTGTGCCTGTCCTGAGGCTGGTGGAGCTCGTTCCTGTCCATCATCACTGCTGCTGTGCTGTGAGCTAGCTACACAAACCTAGTTGTTATTCCAAATCTTCATTTTCCAAAGCGAACATAGAGCTTTCTGCAGCTGACAGAGTGTATTGGCTCATTAACCTGTTGTGTCTGCTGTAAGTGATATAACTGAAGCTGAGTTTATTAGGCCTCCTTAAGCAGGTCTTTCTCCTTTTGAAAGGATTGAGACTTCAGGGAGTGATGAGACTGGAAATGAAATGACAGTGAGCTGTGCCTGAAATTCTAGATTCTTAGTGGAGTTTAAAAAAAAACCACAACAGAACACGTGGAAAAGCCATCCACTTTAATGTATTCAGAAGTCAAGGAAGGTGGGCGGTCTTTGTGGTCTACAAAACAGCCTTCACAACCAACCAGCCACCGAAACACTGACTACTTTTTGGGCATGGCCACGGCCACTTCTGCCACTCTCTGTAATCCAGCAGGAGAACTGAATGGCAGAAAGTAGTATGGAGAAGAGTAATATAGAGAAGGACCCTGAAATGCAAACCCTCTCAAATCAAAGCGGTCTTACCTTTTATTCAACAGCTCATGTGGAAGAAGAAATTGTTAGCAGAGGTCAGCTAAAAGCAGGATGGGGGGATGGAGAGGGAGGAGAGCCGAGCAGGGGAGGTTGCTGGTGTGTCGCTGGGGAAAAAGGGCAAATGGCATCTCCAATGGAGTGTGTGTGTGTGTGTGTCAGCAAATTACTGTTGGAAACTTACATTTGGGCTACAAAACCTAGTCTGTAGACTTAATTTTATTTTTTGGGTTGCAGTTTCCCTAAGCCTTATACTCATGGGAGTGGGGAGCACACCATCTCCCAGGCTTTCACCTAAGTCAGGTCTACCCACAGACCTGTTTCATCAGATACACACTGCTCCTTGCTTTGGTGCGTTCGTGGTATGGTGCCAGCGGTTTCCTCTGCCGAGAGGATGCTTCTCCAGTGTTTTACTTTTTGGTGTGGGGGCTGATGGGATGCTTGCATCAAAAATCTGGGGGGTTGAAAGAAGTTCAGATGTTCACTTATGCCTTGGAAAATGTAAACTGAGATGCTGTCACTTCAAATTTACTGTTGCTTGGATTGCAGCAAGTGGAAGTATTTCAGGCCACTACTCTGCAGCAAGGAGATCTGCCTGCAGGAGCTGTACGAGATAGCGTAAGAAGTGCTTTAAACCTGAGGTACGTTAATTTGAAGTATACTAACAATGGCCACATCTTTTATTTGTTTTACAGAAATGGTCTGGGAGTCTTATCCTAGCCTCTTTAACTGGTGCTTTTGGGTCATCTTTTCTGTACGGTTACAGTCTCTCGGTGGTGAACGCTCCTGCAGTGGTAAGTGACTGACAGAACTGGAATTTTATATCAGTAGAGGGCAGCCTTGTCCATCTAGAGTGCACTCCTCAACACCCCGCTTTTGTAATCGCCTGCTGTAGTAGGAGAGGTTAAGTCTTGTAAAGTAACTTTCCTTGCCTGAAAGCTGCTTTCTGCTATCCATGAGGCTTTCACATAGATCCAGCAGCTGTCAGGAAACTAAATGCTGCTGTTGAGGTGAGTGGGTGCACGTGATTTCTTCTCATTCTCCTCAAGCCCAGACTGATGCTAAATCTTCTTGCACACTTCTGTGTCATAAGGTATTTTTAATACTCTGTCTTTCTGACTAGTGGGTATTTGGTAGCTCTGTGCACGTATTCAGCAACCTCTATGCACGTAGTTCAGTTCTGGAGGGCTGCACAACATTGCATTCGCACAGTACCGATATTATAAATAATGCCTCTGGCTTCTTCTTAAATAATGGGCCTCTTCTGAGTTTCATGGTGGTGCCTTGTTTGGTTCTGAATTCAAAACTGTTGTGTTGACCATCTGTGGGCTGCAACATATGGGACAGATCTGATGAATAGAGTACTGTGAAATCAGTGCACAGTATTTGAGGGGATTTCATTAAAATATCAGTTATCACAGGCATAAATCTGAACATTTTGTTTTTACACTGGTTGTCTAGAGATCCTCTTAAATCAGTAAAGCACAGCAGTAAGCAGTTCAGTGGAGTTGCAAGCAACACTGTTTTGAAAAAGTAGCTAGTAAATTTTGGTAACTGTTGAAATTCCATTTCAAAATAGTTCCTTTCCAAAGCTAAGCTCCTTCTTTCATGGAAATCTCTTATTAAAATGTGTGACTAGGTTTCCACCTAAACAGGTTGCTCACGTTAGAGATGGACACAATATTTATGCAAATAATAAAAGAAGAATTTTTTTTTAAATTTATGTTTCATACTTATTTGGTAAACTGATGACCCAAAAGACTAGGAAGAGACTCATCCTGCGTGAAGTTTTAATTGCCCCCTTTGTAAATCCTGGGAATTTTCTTGAATTTCCTGGTACTTTTTGTACCGATAACAAAGGTTGGACAAATTGGAGATTTATTCTAGCATGACATGTCTAGGTATCACTTCACCTTGCAGCAATCAGAAGATAAACATGGCTTAGAAGAAATCAGCAGGAAGCTGCAATTCTGTCAGCAATGGTATTGATTGTCCTGATGGTGGACATCCCTCCTGCCCTGCCTCCGTACTGTCAACAGAGCAGGCATAATGATCCAATTTCTAAGCTTTTAAGCACCATTTTAAAAATGGGCTGTCCTGGTAATAAGAGCTCTGCCGTCACTTTCAGCAAGAGCAAATGAAAGAAAGGGTGATCGGACGTGCTGTTTGGCAGCACTCAGACACTTAGGTTTGAACCATGTGATAGATCGTAGTGGTGGCCAGGGTGCATGTGGGCAGGTTGGAGGTGCAGCCGTACCATGACGAGTGCTAAATTCCAGGCGTTGTGGTTAGTGGCAGTTCCAGGATTGTCCATTTTTGCTTGCAATCTTTACTGTTGGTTTTGGACTGAAACTGGGCACCATGCTGATGATGTTCATGCTGGTGACAGGTGTGCATGAAGTCTTCCTTTTTCCAACATGGTGTTTCAGTGTTTGAGAACTTTGTGTTTTTCTTGTTCACGTTAAGCCGGACATTAGCTAGGGCTAAGGAGCAGTCCTACTGCCAAGGGATATGTAGCTGTGTAGTTGAAGAACAAAACACCAGTGTGACCTCTGGTCCTTTCTTTAGCCCCAGGATTAGTCTGTGTCATGTATTTGCCTAGGACAGGCCATCTTGCTAGCTCTGTCCCTGGAGCAGCAGTGACCGGGCTGAAGGGAAGAGTCTGGGCTCTGCTCGTAGCCGTGGTGGGGAGGAGCGAGCCGTACCAAAGCTGTGCTTCTTGCAGCACCAGAAAAGGAACCTTTGTCCCATCTGTTTTCCCCCGTATGTCACCAAATCAGTCTCCTGCAAGGTGACCCTTTGGGAATTCTGATGTGAGGTGACTGAGGAAAACCAAAGGGGAGCAGCTTTTAGCTGTAGATAAACAGCACCCTTACAGGAGCTTATTTTGGCAGTGCAGTAATTCCTAAAAGCTGTCAGCTGAGTTTCATTTATAAACTTGGTAGGACAGATAACTACTTCTGGTGACATGCAGCTTACAGCCTGCACCGTATGAGCATCTCGCTGTGGGGTGTTTGATATCTTCTGGCCCTATTTGCTTCAGTATAATTCCTTTTGATGTCTAAAATCCTCTAACCTTAGAGAAGGCCTGTATGATGCTTTGAGAGGTATTGAAAAAATGCTTGATAATGACTGTTGACTAAAACATGGGATGTTTCCAGGATCCTGTAACTGAACAGGTCATCACCATGACTGAGCTGTGGGGGGGAAGTTCATGTAAGACCGAAGCGTTGAAGAACTGTTTATAAATTCCTGCGTACGTTTCCTTTCGGTGTGGCAAGTTGTGCCAGCTCATCAAACCGTGGGGGAATACCCCTGCAGTTCTCACCAGTGGACTTTGCTGCAGGTCAGCTTGTAAGGTTAGAGTCAGTCCAGCTTCCTTTTGGTTGCAAGGGGGGAGTAAACTCCACCAGCTCTGCTGAGAGCAGGGATCGCTTCCCACTCAGTGCCCTCCTTTTCTGTGGGAGGGAGCAGTGGCCTGTTGCAGGTGCGCTTCCCCCTGCACACAGCGCTTGACCACACAAGAAACCCAAAATTAGAAGTCTCCATGGGTTTGTTTACAGAGTTACCAGAATTCATTAAAAATATGGGGGAGCATTTGGCAGCAGGAAGACAAACGCTTTAACTGAATACGAGTTGAAGTTGTCTTTTTCTGAGCTGAATTTCTACAATTCATTCCGTGGATGGCTGTGGACAAGGTCTGCAGAACAATGATGGGCTTTGTGCTGTGTGCGGGAAGCGAAGTCTCTGCTACTCACTGCGTGCTGTTTAGAGCGGATACCAGGAAAGTGGGACTATTGCAAAAATGTATAGCCTGCTGTGTCGGCCAGTTCAGTAGTCGTCACTGGGTGCGAGTGACCCCTCTAACTATGGGTAAGGTCATTTTTTGCCTCTAAAGACCAGCTGATCTCTTCCTGTGATGCGAGTTATTTACAGTTAAAGAGACAAAGTAAGTATTTCCCTTATATTTAAAATACTTCCCTCATATTTATATATATAAATATATACATAGATCTCCCTTATATTCCTCTTATATTTCCCACGCTGGCACTACTACCTTAATGAATGAAGGAGGCAGAATACCAGATACTGGTATCGGTCAGCTACCATTGCTTGTAGGCTTTGGTTAGGGGCAAAAATTTTTGTATACAGGATTATGCTGTTAGCATTGTTCAGACAACTGATTAAAATCCCAAAGGAGCCTTTCCACAGAATTCAGTGGATTCAAATCCAGTGGATTTGTTGGCTCAGAAGTGTTTTGTTGCATGTGCAATTATCAAACTCTGTATGTGTTATTAGCTTCCCATTTACTGGCAGTGGGAGTCCAGGCACAGGTGGTGTACATGCCAGTGCATTTATCTATTACTGTTGAGAGTTGTAGTTTGCACTTTCTTTTCTTGAGTATTTGCGGTTATTTGATGTCTCCTTGTAAATAACAAAGCTATGCTGAGAAAATTAGTCATAACACAAGGGGAGAATAATTTGCATACTGTTTTTAGCCATTATCATTACCAAGAAATGCTAATAGTATTCTAAAAATGTTTTCTCTTAATATTCATTACTATCAGAAATGAACTTCAGATAAACAAGAAGATATCTGAGTCTAAATATAATCTGAGTATTGGTGTTAAAGAGAAAAGATGTACTACTTGATTTAATGGCAGATTCATTTCGAAGTCTACTGTGAGATTCTTCTAAATAGACCAAACACCAATTTGACTTTGTTTTTTTTTTTCTGTTTTGTGGGGGTTTTTCTGGTTGGTTTGTACAGAGAAGTATCCCTGTCCTCCTTTTAATTCAGGGCACAAAAGACCTACTAGGAACTTGATAGAAGGGAGACAGTAAGTGGTGCGTTCTGCCTACCTTTCTTAGGTACTTTGCAAGTGAAGAGGTGGTGTTTCCAACTAAATAAATTCCTCAGATCGAATAGTCCATGTATCCAAGGTTGGAATACCTATAGTTTGAAATTCCTACTTTGAACAGGGAAAATGTGGTGCTAGGCTTATACTGCTGAGTCCTGCCCCAGGATAATTTAGTAGCTATGACATGCTGGAGAAAATCTGAGAAGAAACTGGGGAAGAGTGCCAAGATTACGCTTTGTGATACTGTAGAGCTTGTCGGGGAGCAGTGACACAGAACAAGTGAGAGCGTTACGCAAGCGTGGCGTACCCTTCTGCAGTAGTGACTGCCTGGTGCTGTATCCTTGCCAGAGCATCAGATGCCATGACGGCATCGGAGCTTAGCGTGATTTCAAAACGGGAGCAGCATAAAAGTGAGGAAGCTTAACTAAAAAGAAAGTAAATAGGCGATGTCTCTGCAGGTGATACAGAGACTACATAAAAATGTTATACTGGAGCTATGACATCTTTACCTTTTAGAAAGATGAAGAAACTTTGGTGTAATTAAACACCAGGGGAGAGAAGTTGTTAGAAGGCATCCTCCAAAAACCTGCAGTTGTGCTTATGTGAGGAAGGCAGAAAAAGAATATAAACTCTGGCACATTGAAGTCTAAAAATGTGAGCTGGTCCTGGAGCTTGGGTACTTTCAGCAGGCACAAAAAACATCCAGATGGAGGCTTGGGGACATAAGGCCGACAGATGAAGCTGAAAAGGAGTGTTCAGAAAATACAAGGACAGAGAAAGAAACCTGAACTAATGTTTTGGATTGGAAAAGTCTGGAGAGGTCCACAGTGGAACCTTCTTTATAGGGGATCTCTTGGAGAAGCTGAAATGTCAGTAGAGGTATGGTATAAAATTAGTGATTATTTTGTGTCACATTGCCAAAATACCTTAAAATTTGCTTAAGACTGAAAAAATAACTCTCAAAATATAGGCTTCGTATCACAGTTCAGCTTCTTTTTAAATAGCCTCAGAGAGATTGAGAAGGTTAATGTGACTCTAAGAAAAAAGTAGGTTTTAAGGGGAAAACTTGGAACATACATGCTAAGAATTAGTTATTTGTACCTGACGAACTAGAAGAAACTGTAGTAGAAAAGTGAGAATTTGGGGAGGAGCTGGCATGGCTTTTGCAAAGGAGAACCATGACTCAAACATCTTTTGGAGTTCTCCAGAGATTCAACAGGCACTTGGACTTTCAAAAGATACCCTGGAAGGGCCCTGGTGGAAGGCTCTTAAGGAAATTAAGCTGCATGGGAGAAAATTGTAGGTCTCGGGATAACTGAAGAGCGAGAAGATGTGTCTCAGGTTTTCATTTGTTAAGAGAACAAGCTTGTCTGGCAGATAGATTTGTATCAGGATCTTAGATGTCTGATTTCGTGTTTCATACATCTTTCATTACTGAAAAGAAATTGCTTACCTTGTTTAGCCGCCTGAATTATGTTCAAAAAGCAGCTTATGTAAAATTGAAGGGGAGAAGCTGCAACATACTTATAGAAGTGATTTAGGATTGGTGATTTTAATAGTGTCAGACAACTAGATCATTTTGACTGATACTGTGGGCTTTTTTCCTCCGCATCAGTATCAAACCAACAGCTGTCAGCTCTTGCCTCCATCCTCCAACAGTTACTTGTCTTGGCTGTAAATTCTTTGGGAGAAAAATATTATCTTTCATTGCTTGGTCCTTGATTTTGTGTGGCTTCCAGATGTGGCAGTGTCATAAGTACAGTGCAAAAGTGGACACAGCCTCCATTCCTCCCTCAGTCGATGTAAGCTAATTGTTTTCAATTCACTCTGTCTTTTTTTATTAGTGTTATGCTAAAGAATTTGTAGAGTCACTCACCTTTGTGATACTGGCCTTTTGGGAATAATAGACTAGTGAAAGGCACTTAAGCAAATTAGAGATCTGCGTTCTAGGACTGAAATACAAAATAGATATGATAAATGTTGTTTCATGGTGAGCACAGTGTAGGGTTTTGCAAAAAGGATTCCTATTTCTGTAATTTGTAGAGAAGCTTTAAACATTTTGCAGGGAATTTCCCAAGTTACATGTGAACTCCCCCACACACCCCAAACCTATCAACAGATGGCTTTTGGTGCTGTGTCCTGTAAGAGAAGCCAAATTCTTCTCTTGACGTCAGTCATGTTGCCAGCTGGCAGGAACTGGTTGCAATTCCCTTCCTCTTTGTTAGTTTTGCATTTCTGCCAGTACACCAATTTCTTCAAGACATTTTTTCCTTTACCTGTTACTGGAGCCTTCCTCTTTCCAAGCTATTGGCACTGTAGATCCATTAAAAAGCAGTATAACTATTTGCTCTTAACGTAAGACTCTGATTAAAGATTAGTGACTCAACAAACTGACTGACTAACAGTAGTTAGCGTTTAAGCATTTGTGCGCATTCTTTTTGTAAAAGTCATGACAAATGCTAGGCAGTGCAGTTTTGCTTGGCTTGGCCAAGAAGTGTTATGCTAGGATGTGTACGTCACCTGCCTGGGGTTGGGAGTCTGTATGTGTGCAGTGAGTGGAGCTCAGCTGGTGTGCCGTGCCGTGCCAAGCGCGGGAGGCATGATGCTGTGGAGTCTCCCTGCTTAGAGATATTCAAAAACCTCCTGGCGCAGTCCTGGGCCAGTGGCGGTAGATGGCCCTGCTTGAGCAGGGGGGGTTGGACGAGATGGCCTCCTGAGATCCCTCCAGCCTCAACCGCTCTGTGGTTCTGTGTCTGAGCCCTTAGCCCCGGTTCAGGCTGAAATGTTTGTGTAAGTGTACACAGTAAGGCGAAAACAAACTGCTGTTAATGTTGTGCCAACAACCTAAATGGTAACATCCTTGTTTTATTGGAGTTTCTCTTTTATAAGCCTCTTCTACATTCATATCTACCTGTGTTTTTTTTCCCCACTTTGTTTATGACCTGCGTGTAGTTAAACATAAGTATGCTTCGGCTGCTTCGGTTAGTCTGCATTGCGATTGCATCTAGGCATGAGGCCCCATATTTTGGAGGAGGGAGGTAGAAGAGCAAGGGTGATTTCTACAAGCAAGCTACTGTTTGGGGTTTTGTTTTATTCTGTTTCTCTCAGTTGTGTTCTTAAAGTGTGATTTTTTACATGCATCGTTATTATGTATTTTCTTTCAGTATATCAAGAAGTTTTACAATGAAACTTGGGAAAGAAGATACGGCTTCTCCATGGATGAAAACACACTGACTCTCCTTTGGTCTATAACTGTTTCTCTTTTTGCCATTGGTGGCCTTATGGGTGCCTTTATTGCTACCCCAATTCTGAAGTTCTTAGGACGGTAAGTGTATCAGAAAAATTCTAGTTTCTAAAGCAGTTTCTCACTTGGTTTCTGTAGAAGTCTTTACTTTTATTTTTTTTTAAAACCCTTTTCACCAGAATGCAAATTTAATCTTCAAATTATGAAAGCTCATTTCTAAGAGTTCCGAATTTCCAAGAGTAAAATTAGTACCTTTCTCTCTGGCCCTACTGTGCATCACTTGGGTGATAGAAGCCATTTGCTCTGAACGGGAATGGATTGAGATGTCAAGGAGGTTCAGTTGTCAAGAGTGCGGAAGGAAAATATCATAAACTAGGAAAGATTTCACAAAGGATTGGCAGATTCTTGTTTCACGAGTCTGCTGAGGATCTTACTGTACACAAAGCTATCGACATGTCTCATTTGCTGCCCAACAACATTTGTTGTCATACGGCAATAAAAAGTTTCTCTTTTTTTTCTTCCTTGTTTCAACTTAAAATGTAGTTTGAAGAACTAATCTAGGGTGAAGTTCGTGTTTGGTCTGCCGCAAACTTGGGGACGCCTTCCCCACTCTATGCAATGCAGTATTTGACCAAGTCTTGACCACAGTGAATAGGAGTATTTTAGCAATGTTTGTGCTGGTGTGTATTTGCATTTTTGCTGCAGGTGCTAACTAGACATTTGTGTCAAATTGTTGTTTCATACAGTCTTCCAAAGAGAATTTTAAAAGTAATTTGTAATTTACCTATATTTAGAAAGGCATGAAAAAAAGCCACTATAGCATTCATCTTAACTGCTCATTTGGCTTTTACTTAATTGTAAATGCTATATAATTTAATAAGTTTTGCTCAGTTAAATCACTGGAGAAGGTCATCGCAGAGGCTGAAATATAAGCATCCACCTCCACTGTTTTTACTTTTCTGTTGTACATTTTGACTGTTTCCATTATTTTAGATTGCACTCTCCTAGGCTTGTTTGTCATTCTCCCAACTCTTCCACATGCCATTTTTCACCTCAGAGAGTGTGTTTTCAGGTTCTTCCGTTTCATGCCTATAGCAAGTCAGTATCCTCTGCTCTGTAAATCTATTATCCATTCTTCATTAATTTATTCTGTCCCTTCAGTTCACCATTTGATTTTCAATTCTTAAATATATTTCATAGTCACATTATTTTTTTTAGGTTTGCAATTTCTTCTGCCAAATCATCAATTTGGCTTTTACACACTTCTTAAATAGATGAAACTATGCCTCCATTTAGACTGATTAATTCCCAGAATTGTCGCCAAGTCTTGTTTACTTCATTAAAAAATGAAGTAAAAAGTGGGTTCATGGAAGATTTGAATTTTTAGTGAAGAGCAGAACAGCTTTGTGTGCAGGTTCATTAAAGTGGTGGCTGATCTCAGTCATGTGAATACCACTTTGATGGGAGCAGATCATATTTCAAGGGCAGATATTTAAATCTTGCAGACTCTGCCCCTGTTTATTATGTTTATCTCTTTTAAACGATGAAAACAGCTCTCTCATAAATATGGTGTGCAAGTACTTGATTAGAGATGAGAAGGGATTGCATCGCTTGGGGCTGTTAGAAAAAGGCTGCTCGTCAAAGTGTGGTTCCTGAGTTTGCCATTCACACTGCAGAGTGTTCATCTGGTCTAGGAAACCAGACTGACATATCGGTATGGCAGTTGAGGAGCACATTACAAAATGTTAACAGAACAATAAAATACTTTGCCGTTAAATTGTAGAAGTGTAGGTTGGAGGGCTGTATGTATGATGAAGCTGAGCTCCGTTTACACTGACATGGAATAATGAACTAAGGGGGATCAAAAGCATTAGTCATATATAAAGTATGGTCTTAAAAAGAGCACCCTTGAATCATATTGCTGTAAGACTAATAACATAATTTCCAAATTGCCAGATTCCTAGGCCCTACTTACTTCAAGAGAGATGTATTTTTTTTCAGAGAGCCTTCTTCTGCGTAAGCTTAAGTCCCATGTTCAGATGTGGCTTTGACACTTCATAATTTAAATTCTCTTCTTCTGCGGAAGAGCAGCTGCTGTTGCGTGTCCTGCGCACCCCAAGCGATATGCTCGGTGGGTTGCTTCGGCCGCTGCCAGGGAGGCATTTGCAGGAGAAGGACAAGGCCTTCCCTCAAGCACAGTGGACCATTTTGAGTATGAACCAGTAAGGGAATTTATCTGGATTACCACTTCTTTTGTTCTGAAGTAATCTACTGTAGTTGAAATGGTGATCTGATATTCAACCTGTTACTGGCTTTGACAGCTTGTTACTTAAACACCTAGTTTCCTCACCATACTTTTTGCGTGTCATATTTGCTTCCATGTGGAGCGTCTTTCTTACTACTGAATTTTGAGACACCAATACATTTTTTAAGGAAATTTTAATTCTATCATTTTCCTAGTTGTGAGTTTTAGACAAAAAGTTTATTCATTCAAATCCCTAATTACAGTTATTGCAGCCATGGAGGGCAAGTAGTCTCTAAGATTCTGTTCTGACCTCTGGAACTATCCAACATCATGAGAGCAGATAGCAACCCTGAAATTGCAAGAAATTAATCATATGCAATTTTGCAAAAACACAAGGACAGTTCTGAGGAATAGAGTCTCAAGTGCTTTCAATGTCCAAAATACCTAAAAAAGAAGGAGGCAGAAAAAAAATCCTTAAAGGTTAGCTCTGTTTGTGCCGAGCTGGTGGGTGAACTGTCTGTCTCAGCTGGAACACCTATAGAAACTGATTTCTGCTGAGCAAATGGCTCTTCTCTTAGGACTATTTCAGATTGAGTACAGGATTGGAAGTCACATTCCTGCAGCAATGCGGGTAGCCAGTCTTAGAGAGAACCAGTTTTGGTACTTGGTTGCAAAACTTATAGTTTAGCTTAGGACGTAGCTGCTTGTGACAGATACTCTGTGCTCAATCAGAAATTTTCAAAAGCATCTTCCTTTTGGAATGCATAAATGCTTTATTCCTTTTGGCCACAGAAAATTCTGAATTGTTTGAATGGAAGGAACAAAAATCTTCATATCTAAATGAATGCTAATCTAGTATTTTTAGTGCAATAGCTGCAGCAGAACCATGTGGGAGTCTGGACTGGAGCTTTAGTCCAGGTTCCTTTTCCCACCTCTGGCACTGTTTTGCATGTTAGCTTTAGGTTGAGTTCACTTCTCAGTCTATTCCTCTGTTCACCAGGTTACAGAAATAGAGATATTGGTGTGCTCTATAACCTTCAGCAAGACTGAAAAATGAAATGTGCTATGTGTGTACTAGGTATGAGGTATATACTTCAGTAGGTTTCAGGTACCATTTGGACAATTGCTTGATCGGTTTGTGGTATGGTATGTGAAAGAAATGATTAGGCTGACCAACACATCAGCGTGTGTCTTTTCATTTTGCAGTTTGCATGCTTACACTTGCTAAGTGTGGTGAGCACAGTTATCTGACAAGATTGGTTGGACTTTCCCTCTGGAAAGTGCCTGCTGCAGCACTTTGCAAGGTGTGATATCTTTGTATCACTTATATCAGAGCTACACAAGCAGCGATTTGTCTGGGTTTTTTGATTTGTTTCTTTTTCCTGTGCCTTGTTGCTAGGGTAATGCAGTTTTGCCCTAAGTGAGCAGGAAGGTATGGCTCTTTTTATGATCATAGCAAATCTGAATATAACGTGACTTGTTTGGAACTAAACTGAGACAGTGTGGGGAGTTTGGAGGGTTTTTGCTTTCTTTTTTTCTTAGGAGCCCTGATGGTTCATGCTTGTGGTGAGTTGGCCCCAGCTGGCAGCCAAGCACCCACCCAGCTGCTTGTCACTGCCCACCCCCAAGTGAGATGGTGGGACTGGGGAGAAACAGGAGGAACAGGAGCGAGAAAACTCATGGGTCGAACTAAAGAAAGGGAAAACTTACCAATTGCTGTCATGGGCAAAACAGACTTAAGTTGGGGAATTTAACTTAGTTTATTGCCAGTTAGCATAAATATTTCATTACTGATCAGGTATTGGGAAACAGGACAAATGTTAGGACACCTCTTCTCCCACTTTCCCAGGCTGAACATCACCCCAGGCTCCTCTCCTCCTCCTTGGTACCACAGCAGGTCACACTCAGTCTCTTCCATGAGAGAACGGGCAGTGCAGGGAGTTGGGGTTGGTGCGCTGCAACTCCTCTCTGCCGCTCCTTGCTTCTCACTCTTCTCCTGTGCTCCAGCGTGGGTCCTCCATGGGCCACAGTCCCTCTGGGGATGTGCCTGCTCAGTCCTAGAGCATCTGCTCTCCCCACCGACCTTGTTACTCCCCCACAGAAGCCACCCCTGCAACCCCTTCGCTTCCAAAGCCTTGCCACAGACACACTGCACAGTTTTCATTACCAAAAATTTACGTACTTTACATAGTAACATTCTGAACAGTGTGTTACTTTCTAGTTTTCATTTTTTTTTCAATCTGGCAAAGACAAAATCCTGTGCTTTTATCTTGGTTAGTTAGGCTGTGCTTTTGTGTTCTTTGGTGCACAGCATTAGGGATCTCTGGCCAACTTTTTCTAAAAAGGTATGTATTTTGTAGGTTTTATTTAAATGAAAGAAGAGGAAAGTAGTATATTCAGATGAATGTATAGCACTTGTTTGACCTGAATCAACATTTTGTTTCCATTTTTTTATATTACTTATGTCAGTTCAGCCCTCTCAGATTACATCCATTTGAAAAATCTGTTTCAAATGGTAAAATCATCACTCTTGACAGCTATGTTGTATAAACATATACTTTAAATGAGCTGTATTGTATTTTTTGATCTTCATGCTATTAATTCAGTGTTTTAAAATCACTACAAAGCAGGAAAAGTAATTAAAAATACAAGCATTAAAAATATTTCCTTTCAAAAAATGTATTGATCTGTTGTAAGAAGTTGAATGACTTGTTCAATGGGTGGGAGTTTTCCAGTTGGTACCTGTGTGTTGAACTTGAGAAGAATGAGGACTGCTGGGTCGATTTGTTACCTGCTTTGGAAATGAAAAGGGTAGACAGCCTTTGTGGCCATTCCTCCTCTTTTGCATGGAAATTCTAATATATAGCAATTGAAAATCCATTGAGAATACTTACAAGTTTAGTACCACTTCAGTTTTTTAATAAAATTGGTGTATTCTCAGCCTGTGTCATTTACTGTCAAAGTTAATGGATTCCTCATAATTTACGTCATCAGTGTGATGCTTGTCTCTAGGTAAATTTGTTTTCAGATCAATTGTTTGAATATGTTGTGAGTGGGACTGGAGGCATCAGTATTGAGTTATACCTCTAGAGCCAAAACAAGACTCTGCTTAATTATGTGACTGCAAGACCTGGTAAAGACAAAGCACCATTGCTTTACTATCAGTAGCGAAGTGAGGTGGCTCACAGATGGAAAACGTGGGGTCTGATAATTCTCTTGCCATGCCATTGTGAAAATTGTGGTGTTTTGTCTTGTGTTAGATCATAAGCAATGCAAAGCAGCTATCTCATTGTGATGTGCTGGAGAGAGGCCACCACATGTCCAGCAGATATCCCTGGGACTCTGCCTGGGAAGTGTAAGATACTTTTCAGTAACTCTCGAGGCTGAACCTGATGATAGTGGCTGCTCCAGCCATTCACCTGCAGGCTGTAATTTAACAAAAAGCCACTTAAATCCTTATTTTTGGAGAGATGTGTGTAAGGTAGCAGTAATTCTCTGAGATCTAGGTGGGTTTTCTACTTCATCTTTCAATAGAGAATCATTGCAACAGAGCTATTGATCTCATATCTTTAACCACTCTTCTTCCATGTGTTTGGGAAATGAGGCTGTGGATGTCAGTGTTTGACTGTGAAAGGCCTGTGAAATCCTACATATCATTTCTTTTGTAAAGTATTTCCTTCTGCAGAAGTTACGAGACTTACAAGTTGCTTTTGAATTAATGAGTCCCTCAAACTTGAGCAGAAAGTTCTGAAAGATGAAAACTGTAAGAAATACAGCTGGCAGTGTTTGTTAGGCACTTTTTGTTTTTATTTATGGATATTTAAGAAGAATAGCCTAGTGTGATTTGAATAGGACTAGATTTAATTGTTGCGATGCTGGTTTCTACATAAAATATCTTGTCCTTTTAGGAAATCTACATTGCTGCTCAATAATGTGTTTGCGGTGACAGCTGGATTGTTGATGTCCCTCTCCTTGTTGGCAGGGTCATTTGAAATGCTCATACTGGGTCGCATTATAATGGGTGTTGATGCAGGTAAGCTTTTATCACGCTGTACCAAAATGCTTGTGCCATGCATAATTTTTCTCCTGTCCCCCAGTTAGATCTTTCTTTACATGAAAGAGGCATTTCAGGGACTAGCCACATTGATTTCACTGGGAGAAACCAGCAGACTAGTGGTTGGAAGATGTGGTGTTTGGAGAAGACACTGGAATGGATGCTAGCTGCTATTGTCCAGCCTAGTTGTTTCTCCCCCTTTCCTCCTCCAGTCCCAACAGAGCATATCTGTCTTCGTGCCATGAAAATCCTTTGGCTAATCCCAGTAGGATTAAGTGGATGTTTTGGTACATCATCATTTGCTCCTAGCAGCATAGTCTTCCCGGTTTAAAAGTAAATCATGGGGGTAGTGCTGCACCAGAACAGTCTTGCAGCTAGCAGTAAGGTTCTCAGCATCTTCGCAGATTGGTAGATGGTGAGAAGTATTCACCTAATGTGGAGACAGACTTGATGAATTAAGATGGTTTTACACTCTCAGTGTAATTACGTGACGCTAAGCAATGGACAGTGCTTTGACTTTTGCATCGCGGAGCCCCCTTTCTGACAGGCTTTGGCTGTGTTGTTAGTAAGTACAAACTATGGTTGTTTGAAAGTGGATGTGTCTGTCACTTGCGACGTGAAGTTCGTAAGTAATTTTGGTGCTGATTGCTAATTTTTGTGTCAGGTTACCACCAAATGACCAAACTTCTGGAGCTGTGTAAATATGGTCAGTGTACTAACCAGGGTCGTGCTTTTTTTTTCTCCTGGGTTTGAACAGCATTCTCGCCGTTACTTTATGCCTGCTATTAAAAGTTCATTGCAGCTGTGAGTCTGTATTAAGAAGAACATCTGCTAATACCATTTACAGTAAAAATATTTCATCTGACAGTGTCTGCTCTCTCTGACACAATGGGGTTTTTTTCCCCTACTGTTTCGGTTTGGCCTGGATAAATGCCAGGAGCCCACTAGAACCACTCTATCACTCCCCCTCGTCAACTGGACAGGGGAGAGGAACTATGATGAAAGGCTCATGGGTTGAGAAAAGGACAGGGAGAGATCACTCACCAATTACTGTCACGGACAAAACAGACTGAACTTGGGCAGAAAAGGAAGTTTAATTTATCACAAATCAAACCAGAGCAGGATAATAAGAAATAAAACCAGATCTTCAAACACCTTCCCCCCACTCCTCCCTTCTTCCCGGGCTCAACTTCACTCCCATTTCTCTACCTCCTCCCCCCATCGCGAGAGGCGCAGGGTGACGGGGAATGGGGGTTACGGTCAGTTCATCACACAGTGTCTCTGCTGCTCCTGCCTCCTCAGGGGGAGGACTCCTCACACTCTTCCCCTGCTCCAGCATGAGGCCCCTCTCATGGGAGACAGTTCTCCACAGACTTCTCCAACTTGAGTCCTTCCCATGGGCTGCAGCTCTTCACAAACTGCTCCAGCGTGGGTCCCTTCCACGGGGTGCAGTCCTTCAGGAACAGGCTGCTCCAGCGTGGGTCCCCCACGGGGTCACACATCCTGCCAGCAAACCTCCTCCGGCATGGGCTCCTCTCTCCACGGGTCCACAGGTCCTGGCAGGAGCCTGCTCCAGCACGGGCTCTCCTTGGAGTCACAGCCTCCTTCAGGCATCCACCTGCTCCGGCGTGGGATCCCTTCCACAGGCTACAGGTGGAGATCTGCTCCACCGTGGACCTCCATGGACTGTAGGGGGACAGCTTGCCTCACCATAGTCTTCATCATGAACTGCAAGGGAAGACTCTGCTCTGGTGTCTGGAGCACCTCCTCCCCCTCCTTCTTCACTGATCTTGGTGTCTGCAGAGTTGTTTCTCTCACTTTGTCTCACTCCTCTCTCTTGACTGCCCTTTTACCACAGTTTTTTCCCCTTCTTAAATATGTTATCACAGAGGCACTACCACTGTCGCTGATTGGCTTAGCGTTGACCAGCGGTGGATCCGTCTTAGAGCCGGCTGGCACTGGCTTTATCACACATGGGGGAGCTTGCAGCTTCTCACAAAAGCCACCCGTATAGCCCCACCGCTACCAAAACCTTGCCATGCAAACCAGTAACACTTATCTGCACCAGTGCTAAAATGATTTTGCTTGCTTTGGGATGAACAAATTTAAAAAAAAATCCGTTCGCCTGATGATTCTCCTCTCTGAGTAACTTTTGGTTCTTCTCATCAAATAGCAGCCTACGCAGATCACTGCAGATTTGTAACAGATAATCAATCCCACAGTTATTAAATGGTGCAAGAGTAATTGAACATGCAGAGAAGATAATTCATATGATCTGTGGATAGATATATTTCTGTTCTTTGCGTGTTTTTTTGCCACTTTTGCACGCAGATTAGCACTCAGACTCCTTTCAGTAGACATTTGTTTTATACCTGGTATAATGAAAAGGCGATTTGACTTAGTTGTGTGGTTTTTTCCTTCCTTTGTAGGCATTTCTCTGAGTGCCCTTCCCATGTATTTGAGTGAAATATCTCCTAAGGAAATCCGTGGTTCACTGGGTCAGATCACAGCAATTTTCATCTGTATGGGTGTTTTCACTGGTCAAGTTTTGGGGCTGCCAGAAATATTTGGGCAAGTAAGTATTTAGCGGATGTTTTCTGTGAAAGAACACACACATGCTTAAAGTGTTATATTTTCATATTTTGAACGAGTTCCTTACAAAAGTGGAACGCAGAAACATTGTTTTTTGTTTTGAAGCCACTTTGAAAAGGGATTTTGTCCATGTCTTTGAAAAGTTTGTACGTATGACTGAGTTTGGAAGATGTAGCAAGCAGTTTTAACAGCTTGAGCAGCTTGTGTGTGTGCATGTGCAGGTCGTGTCCCCTTCCCTCTTTCTTGATGTACCTTTATTTTTGGAATCATAGAGTCAGAAAATGACAAGAATCTCCTTAATGGGGCAGAAATTGTGGCTGAGATGTAAGAACTAAGTACAGACACAGCCACCCTTTGATAGGCAAAAGGGAAGAAACAGGTAAACAGGGAAAATAAATACTCTAGATAATGGAATAACATCTTTGATTCTACTACATTAAAAAGCACTGAAAGCTTGCTCATTTGAAAGGAGAATATATAGTTTGGAAAGTGAACTACATGGAGCAGTACGGAAACCGGCATGCCGAAACCCTGGTTTGGCAGGTGGGCACCCAAAAGCCTGCGTAGGTCCATGACTTCATTCCCACACAGTGTCCCATGAACATTCCTGCCCAGCGTGTCCCCAGACTCATGAGGTCCTTCACTGTTAGATGGAGCTTCTTTGGGTACCTACCACAAGGCACGTGTTCACACATGCTGCTTCTGGGAGGTGCCCATCTTCCACCTACAGGCAGGGCGATGTCCTGACCTTTGCCTATGTCTTGCAGAAAAGCCCCAAAAGGCTGGCAGAGTTTTGATGGTGGTGGCACTGGCAAGCTGCTGTATTGTAGCCTTACAGTCAGGTAATTTTCCCAGGGAAGGAAGGATTTTGGTTATAGGACCTTCCCAGACAGAAGGGTGGATTCAGCATTTCCACCATCCCAGGAATAACCTGGCTATAAGTACTCAGGGTCTTCTGCATGAGCATCCATGGAAGCAAGGCTACTCTGCAACTAGGAATGCAAGAACCACGGGACTAAAAGGTTGGTCAGAAAAGGAGGATCCTGGCTCCATACTAGAAATCTGGGCATTCAGCTCTGAGAGGGGAACAGTGAAAGCTCTATTTCAGTGTCCACAACTGTTTCTGTCCTGATGTTGCTCCAGGGAATGCAGACTACAGCCTCAGTCCTGTCCATGCTCAGGTAGGATTCAGGCTCTTCTCACCCACTCTCCTTCCCATTCTGTGATTTCTGTGTTCCTGTCTACACCGTGGCCCATATTCATTAAGAAGGGAGATGAGATACTCCAGTGCTCCCCAAGTATCTCATCTGATTAGGCCTGTGCCAAGGATCCTAATGATTAGAACACCCCTGTGACGTCTGTGTTGAGAACACAAAACTCAGCTCTCCTACTCTGTTGACAAGCTAGGTAATGAAGCTTTCCTGCAAAAGGTGGGAATATTGCTGTTGCTGCTGCCACTTTGTTTTTCAAAAGAGTCATCCCTCCTCCGTTATCATCCAGAAAGGGCTATATGGACTACCTCTGAGTGAAATGGATGCTTTTAGTTCCTACTGGTTCCCTATATAGTCCATAACAGCTTATCTGATGTAATTGGGCTGTATTCCTATGGAAGCACTTATGTTCCCTAGGCAGTCAGCGAAGAGGAGTATACACCTAAACCAGACAGATAGGGTCTCTTTTTCAGTCGCTCCTGAGACATGCAACTGTCTCCAGTGATTATAATGGGGAATTCAAGGGCTTTTTCTCAGAAGTCAGATCACCCTGCAATGGTTAACCTTGACATACAGGTGGAAGTTCATTGTCAAGTTAAGCAGAAGTGATTTTTGGTCAAGTGTTAAAATTTGTGACTGTGTAATAGGTGCCACTGCCTCCAGTGTCATACAGCATACTTTGACTGCAGCTGAGTGAGGGAATGAAAATTTCATAGCAGCTGTGACTAATCTGTACTTTACTGTAAGTGTCTGAAGTCTTAGTGACCTCCTGATTTTGCAGCTTTTCTCACTGAAAGTAGTGTTTATGCACTGAGCTACATGGAGAAAAATGCATAATTAGGCAAAAACTTCAAATGCTTTGGCTATCCTAGATGCATTAATTTTTCACTATCTCATTTATGGAAAAAAAACCAAAACAAACAAAAACCAGAGGTAAAACTAAAGTATGTAATGAGGACATTTCAAATCAGACAAAGAGAAGATCAAGCATTTTTGGTGGTTTCCAGTTTCTTTGAGTACCGTGGAAGTGCTTAAGAGTTTTTGTGGTTTTCATTTGTAATTTTTCAATGTGAGGTAGAACTGAAATATGCTTCATTAGAGTTTGTACAAAGACCTGAATAGGAAGACACTTGCTCAATGATTATAGTGTTCCCTGTAATGTATTCCTACTTTTAGACTAGGAGGTGGAAGAGCAGAGTTAATATATACCTTTGTGAAAAGACATTATCTGTTCTGTGTAAGAGGTTATCTTACTGTTGTAGGCTGAGATTAACTTGGTGGCCACTGGATGTCGTCATTACTCTGAATAAATGAAGTCGAGGTTTATTCAGGCTGGCACTTGGAAATGCTTTTCATCTGGAGGTGAATCTTCAAGGCGGTGTGGAGGAAACGTCTGCAGAAATCCTCTAGCAATGAAACCTGAACCAAGAATCCCTTCTGACAGCCAGCAAAAGTAGCAAACATTTGAAAAGTGAGGAGAACTTGTCCTCCTGTGTCCATCCAAATTCGACTCCTTTGTAAATGCACGATACCATCCTCCCTGACACTTTTATTTTTGTCTGACCGGCTGTCCTATTCTGTCCCTTTATCCTTGGGCTCACTCATCCTGTTCAGCTCTCCTGAAGGCAAATGGCTTGATTCAATTTACCCTTTATTGAAGGGCAGATTACTCCCCCATGCCCTCACCAAAGCAACAGATTTTAGGAAAAAAACTTAAAATGGTTTTCTCTGTCCTTCATTGTGTGGCTTCTACAGAGGTCCCTTCTCTTGCTTTGAAAGTTAGTCTGTTACAAATGAGTGTGTTAAATTCAAGAGGCTGATTCGACTGCTTAGAATATATGTCAGCCCTTTCAGAGTAGGGTTTTTTTGGTTTGGTTTTGGTGGGTTGTTTTTTCATGCATACACTTTTAAAGGTGAGGTGTCATGCAAATTCTTATTTACCTGTTAGGTCTTTGGGATATTTTGAATAGGAAATACTTACTTCTTGGTTTCAGCTCACTCTTGCTCTTTTTATTTCTCTTCTCCCCTTCTCTCCCTCCCAATTGTTGTCACTACTAAGTTACAGAGGTTGCATTTCTGCTTCCACAATCTGCTTTAGTATGCAGTTAATTAATACGACACCATTAAAGATAGCCATTGATTTATGTAAGAAGAAATACGCTTTATCTGCAGAATTAGTTCTTTTCAAGATGGTTAACATCAGCATGTAAAATGAACCAAGTTTTGGCTGGTGTGAATTAGCATATTTCCAGCAAAATTATTAGAGCCAGCTTGAATTTTCCAGTTGGGTATGTGGGTATATTTTCCTTTTACTATATTAACAAAATTTAGCACTGAGGGGAGACCGCAGGCTGTTTGAAATATGATTCCCTAGTGCAGTCTTACCCTTCTTTGAAGGCTTTATCAAAATTCCTGTTGGTTTCAGTCAAGCCGGGATTTTCTTCCCTAGCCTGATGTGGTTCCCACTGAAGTCAGTGGGAGGTTTGCACCAGGAACAGCCGTCCTTGCCAGGGGACATTGCTGCAGAGGGTACATGTGAGGAGTTCCCTTCTGCTGAAGCTGTGAGGCAGCAAACGTGGTATCCTCCTCCTGAGGTCTTTAGCTTTCCCCTCTCCCCTCCCCAGCAAACTTCTTGCTCAAATTTCTGTCACTTTCTGTGTTCACATTCAAAAGTAGGTCCGAGACTTTTGCAGGCTGTTTTCTAGTTGTCAGCTTCTCTCTGATTGAAGTCGTGACTACTGTTCACTAATGATGTAAAAGCTTCTGATCAAATAATTCCCATATTTTTTTTTTCTCACTTTTCTTCTATTGGAGAAATCGTTGTTGCATTTGAAGTGAGGCCAGTATTCCAGATCCACAGCCACTGTATTTTGGAGACCGCTATGCATTCATGGCGTCTTACTGATGTCAGCTCTAACTGGAAAGCAAACTCTTGCTTTCCTCAGAAGCCTGAGGTCATTTGCATTATACTTAAGCCATTCTGTACTATGCCAATCGATGGTATAATTCTACGTTTGTAAAATTCATAAATTGTTTAAAGCCAATAGACAGGAAAGCTGTGATCAGTAGGAGCTTGTTGCCAGTGATCACCGTTCTGTGCAACTGCTTGCGCTAGTGTGTGGAAAAACACATTTATAAATGTATCTAAAAATGTCCAACTTTTTACTGAGTAGTATGTTGCTCTGTGCTTGGTTGCTTGTTTCTGTCAGAGTTGGTTGTAAAGAATACTAGTTACAAATACTTGTCTTCTGTCACAGTTTCATAACTATTTTCTCCTGAGTTCTGTCACGTATCTGTTCCTTGTAACTTGAGCAAATATCTAAGAGGTTATTAAGCACACTATCTAAGCAGTGATGGTTTTGAAGAAAGGAAGGACAAAGACCGAGTTGGGCGTCTTGCTGGAGGAGACTCTTTGGAACAGGAGTGGACATGGGGAGGGCTGCAGGCATGGCCGAGGTCCTGTCTGGTAAGAGGAGATGACAGCAATATTACTTGCATGGCCAAGTAAATAGAGGGAAGGGAGAGGAACTGACTGCACTGTGTTAACACAAGAAAGAAGAACTACAGAGTGAATAGAGTGGCTTAATCTCAAGGATAATATTGCTACAAGAATAACTTTTTACAAATGCTCTGTGAGTAATTGCATTCTGAAATTCAGCAGAGTGATGTTTGGAACAGACTCACGGCTGAAATAGCTTGAGCAGAAAATTTAACTTTTAAATTAGATCTTGGTGCATTTATCTGGATTATATGAGGTTGTTGCCTCCAGTGGTTCTGTAGAAGTCTTTCCACAGAAAGGGAAAGTGTTTTTGTAGGCTGTGGGGCATAACCTTAAAAACCTTTATTAACAACCTAATTGATAACTTCTTCTGTTATCGAATGCAACAGTCTTCCTTTAAATGTGCAAGTGGGATACAAATAGCTCTGAAGCACTATTACTTGAAGCAATTCAGAGAGTCCTTAATGCTTTTTGTGTCACGTCAGTTAAGCAACCCCAAAGTGATTTTTTAATAATCTTTTATTTATGAATCACAGAATCACACAGAATGGTGGGGGTTGGAAGGGACCTCTGTGGGTCATCTAGTCCAACCCCCCTGCCAAAGCAAGGTCGCCTAGAGCAGGCTGCACACTGCCTTTTCCAGGTGGGTCTTGAATATCTCCAGAGAAGGAGACTCCACAACCTCCCTGGGCAGCCTGTGCCAGTGCTCCGTCACCCTCACAGTGAAGAAGTTCTTCCTCATGTTCAGACAGAACTTCCTATGCTTCAGTTTGTGCCCATTGCCCCTTGTCTTGTCGCTGGGCACCACTGAAAAGAGTCTGGCCCCATCCTCTTGACACCCACCCTTCAGATATTTATAAGCATTTATAAGGACTCCTCTCAGCCTTCTCCAGGCTAAACAAGCCCAACTCCATCAGCCTTTCCTTATAGGAGAGATTCTCCAGTCCCCTCATCATCCTTGTAGCCCTCCGCTGGACTCTCTCCAGTAGCTCCTCATCTTTCTTGAAGTGAGGAGCCCAGAACTGGGCAGAGTACTCCAGAAGGGGCCTCACTGGGGCAGAGTAGAGGGGGAGGAGAACCTCCCTTGACCTACTGGCCACACTCTTCCTACTGCACCCCAGGATCCCATTGGCCTTCTTGGCAGCCAGGGCACACTGCTGGCTCGTGGTCAACCTGTCGTCCACCAGGACACCCAGGTTCCTCTCCGCAGAGCTGCTCTCCAGCAGGTCCACCCCAAGCCTGTACTGGTGCAGAAGACCAGGCCAGGTGAAGCAGAAGGCGTGTGGGCAGCCCCAGGCTTGGTGTTGGGGGGCAATGGTCAGCTTTGGCTGTGTTGCTGTCTTACGGCTGGTTTTCTACCTACTGCTTTCTACTGTAAGTGCTGAGGGTTGACAGTCTTATTTCCTTCTAATATCTTTTTCATGCCAGTTCTGTCAACTTGTTCTCATTATTCTTTTTGGCCAACTGTTATTTATCCCTTAATGTCTTTCTCTTTCTTTTTCTTTTTATCCACACCTACATCAATGTGCTTCCTTTCTCCTCCCCCTATCACTTGTGATCTTTGTGTTTCAGATTAGACTTCTAGTAAAACAAGCTCTTTAATCTCTTTCTCATCCTATGTGCCTTTCTCTGTAATAATTCTGGTTTTAACTTTGAACCCAGGAGATCAAGATTGTACACATAACACAGATGAAATGATACTTTAAAAAATAGAATTATATGAAATACTTCCTTATTTCCTGGTTTTCCTGGAAATGTTTTGGCTGAAATATTGCAGAAATACATTGACTTTTTTTTTCTGTATCAGGCCATATTGACACGAACTTGCCAAACACTCCTGCATCTAATTTTAGAATTATAGTATAAAAGACCACATGCAGAAAAAAAAAAATCGAATAATGACTGTAAAACTTAAATACAGGCATTCTTTTGAATATATAGGATTTTATTCTATTTGTCTCCAAAGGTACTAATTTTAGAGTATTGAGTTTGAAGAAGATGTTCCTTTAGTGCGCAATGCTTATCAAGAGTGATTATCCGAAGGAGAAAATCTACAGTCATGCCAATGGTCCTCTGCTGCTGTGGTTTGATATTCTTACTTTCTTTCCTCTGTCTTAATTCCCTCCCATCCAACAAATCCCAGCCATGGTTTTTATTCAAGACTCTGATTCTTGTCGGTCATAACCTATAGGAAACCGCATCTACGATGTCTCCGTTGAGGTTTGGGAAATTAGACTATGGTAGAGCTGGCTGGTGATCGGACTGCAGAGCACAACACCTTTACATGCTTGTGACCTGCTTTTCTCCACCACACTGCTGAGAGAAATGTCCTTGTTTTCATGTGCTAGCATCTTCTTTTAGTCTTCTGTAATTCCTTAATTCTTCAGGAAGCCATGGCAATTGTAGATGGCAACCTGGTGCTGGCCCACAGGTGTGCAGTCATGTTATCTGCTGCAATGCAGGCACTGAATTCTTGCTACTGGCTACAAGATTATTGGTTTTGGGCATTTTTGGTTGTATTACAGCATGTGCAGCTTTGCATATATGTGACTGAAGGAAAAAACAGATATTAAGATAAGGAGGAACTGTTTCAGATCTGTCACTTCTTCAAACATTGCCTTTTTCCATTCTCTCTGTTTCTGTGATTCTTCAGTTTAATCACCCAGCCCATTTTTCTGACAGATTGCTCTCTGCAAAGCAAAGACCAGTGCATTGTCAACTTCAGTTTTGAAAGTTCAAAATTACACTTGCTGTCTTGAGTGACTACTGTCTGGCCTGATTCTGGCACATTCTGTGTATCCTCCGGTATCTGTCTGTAATGAACTGGGCTAGCTCTTGTGTGTAATGTCCTACTCCAAAGGTTTTCCCTAGGATGGTAACATCTTTTAAATGTCGTAGACCACGGGCTGTCTCTTCTATGGCTTCAGCTTGTTTAGTGAAGGTGGACTTCAATTTTTCCTTAGGTGACAGAGAATTTAGTTTATGAATACATTTGCTGTAGTTACTGTATTAACAATTTTTTTTGTACATTGAGCCTCAGTATCTCTTTCATCTGTGTACAGATATGAGAAAGGGGGCGGGGGGAAGTGTTTCATGGTGTGTGTATGTATTCAGGACAGATAAAACTGAAATTTGTTGCCTGTTGCCATCTTTTCCTCAGACCTCTGCTTTGAGCCCCATTTGCCCTGGTGTGTAAGGTTTTGCAGAGCTGTAGTGGCTTCCCCTGGAGTTGCCCCCAGTGTCTGGCTGGCTCCAGCTGCTGCTCTGACCAGAACAGCTCTTTGCCATAGGTAGGCCAGTGGGAAAATAGAGTTTGTTTACTTTGGGAACCCTATTTTATACAGTTGAAGTGTTTCTAGGTCATGCACCCACAAGCTTCTCTAACTGTATTGCACTGTTTCATAGTGTATAGTATGTTGTTCTAAAAACCTTGGTTTGCTTTCATCCTAAGACTTATTAGGGCAACACCTTCTGAGTAATCACTATTGCTACTGCAGATGTTTGCAGGAAAAAAAATAGTAGAGCGAACAGAAAAACTGTAAACTTCCTGAAATTCCTGATGTGTCCATCTCTTGAATGTTGCAGGGAGTTTTGGTTATCCTGCTTTGAAAAGAGTGTAATCAAGCAATGCAAGGTACTGGCAGGAGCAGCATTGATCAGAGATGGGAAGAGGCTTCTTGAAAAGAAAAGGCTGGGTTAAGGCTCGACAGCTCTTATGGGTAACCCCATGCTGCATAAACACTTAAAGCAACGCAAAGCAAAGTACACCAGAGAAGACTCAGAATTTCTCCTTAAATGGCATGCTGTCCCTGTGTAGATTTTCCTCAGTCTTTTTCTGTAAAGACATTTGGAATTTGTCATGTTGCAAAACTGTTGTGGAAGGGGTTATGGTTACGAACTTAATTAATTGGATGTTGTCTTTGTCATTGAAACAACATGAATTACAGTTTTACGTTCCACTTTTTGGAGGAATTTGAGCACCTTTAATGCATATTTGGCTAAGGATTACCTGCTTTATAAAAGGAGTTATCTGGAGATAAGTCTGTGACACATGGTGATACTGGCCAGACTGTCCTCCCCAAAACTGATTGTTTGAGCAAAGAAATTCTATTGTTGATATAAACATAAATTTCTACAGCAAAATGAGCTAAATTTGTGAAAGGACTAATGAACTTCATAGACATTGTACTGTGCGTCTAGTAAGGAAAGACCTCTGTGGTGTGTCCATCTCAAGTTAGTTCTTTTTTATCCAAATGGACCTTGCTAAGGAGTAGTTGTGATTTTAGGTTTTTTTTCTTTTTTTAAAATCAGACTAAGAACTTCTACAGATGCCATGTCAAACTGTAATTTTCTTTACAAGACCTCTTAAAAATGACATATTTGAAGCGATAGATAGTTGTGTATTTAGGAAAGTTTATATAGGAATTTTCCATTTTGCTTTACCAAGTTATTTTAAAAGTACTCCTTCACTTGCACTAAAAGAGACAGTGATGGAATAGGTAGTTGTACAGCCTGTGCAGCTGAAGGTTGTTCTGAAAACTAAGCTTTGATTTTACTTGTCAAAACTTCATTTTTAGTGAGGTTTTTTCCTTGTTTTTCTTCTATATTTTTAACTGATCTTTCTTCCTTAGACTCTTAACTCAGATTCAAGGATTCCTTAAAAACTGTCAATAAATTACAAATGAGAAAAGAAAGCAATTCACAATTGTTCTGGGGACCTGCAGCTTGCAGGTGAACACCAATGACAAAATGGTCTGTTGGAGATACTCTTGAAATGAATCTTACACATTAGCATAATAACACAAAGTATTAATCAACCAGTTTATTCATATTTTTCTGTGAGCTCTTTTATTCTGCATGTTTATCTTCCCTTGAGCCATGATAATGACTATAGTTAAAGATATTTATCTTCAAGATAAGAGTGAGAATTTATTTCAGAATATAGAACCTAGAGCTCTTGTGGCAATAAGACACAGAGGAGAACTTGTGCAGGTGAACTCTTACCATTGTGTGAAGCTTCTTGGAAATGAAAGTAGCTTATGCCTCATGGAGGCATGCTGTTTGCAGAATATGAAGAGGTGTTTGTAGCTTCCATTAGAGTAGGACAAAAGCACTAGTTTAGCATTTTCCAGGATCACTCTAATTCCCGAAGTGTTCTGCTTGTGATGATTTCAAACATCTGGCTGTGTAGAACAGAAAAACATAACAAACATCTTCGTTCTGCCTAGTTATATTCTAGAAATATTACAAAGTGAAGCAAAGTCTAGTTGGAGACCAGTAGATAGTGGTGCACCCCAGGGGTCAATACTGGGTCCAGTCCTGCTCAGTATCTTCATTAATGGATGGTGTTCCCTCTGAACATCAGGAAACACCTTTTCTTTTTTTTTTTTTTTTCTGCTGTGACGGTGACCAAGCACTGGCACAGGTTGCCTAGAGAGGTCATGGAGTCTCCATCCTTGGAGATATTCAGAAGCCGTCTGGACAAAGTCCTGAGCAGCCAGCTCTAGGTGACCCTGCCTCAGCAGAGGGGGTGGACCAGGTGATCTCTAGAGATCCTTTCCAACCTCAGCCATTCTGTGATTCTGTGAAATACTATGTGTGCACAGAATTGTAATGAACAATTTGCAGAGATGTCAGTGTATTCATGTTGAACTTCTGAACAGTGATTTCCTAAGGCCCTTGATCCTGAGCTCAAAGACTTCAGCAAAACTGTGTGCCCAAATATGTGAGTAGTCCCGTTAATTTCAGTGGGGCGGTTTATATCCTTACAAACATGCTGCTTTGTGGAGCCTATTGTAGTATATAAATTGCTAGTTCTTAGTAAGAACTTAAGAGCAAAAATTAGTGTAGGACACGGGGAAAATAAACTAGGAATTTGGCTTATCAATTCTGGTCCCCCCCTTTTTTTTTTTTTTTTGATGAGGAGTCGCCTTTGGAGCAAGAGTTTGAGGAGGTGTTTTGAAGTATTCCTATAAATGCTTTGCCACTGAGCCAGACTTGTAAAAGGTCACTCCAGGTTACCCTGGTCGCTGCCATTCCTCTGGACTGCTGAGCTTGTACAGTGTTTCTTAAAAGCAGAGAAGAAAAGCTTTTTTATATTCCTGTAGTAAAATTCAAAACTCTGACTTAAAGGCTAGAGACTTCCCAGTAGTGTATTTTAAAACTTCTGCCAATTATATAGGAGATACATTGGTGCTTGTAAATAGCTACACAAATCCATAATAGCATGGTATCTGCTTAGGATAGCTCAGAAAAACACCCTTACAAATAAAAGAACTTCTAAATACAGTCTTTAAAACACACCAACAACAATGGCAACAAAAAGAAAAAGCACAGAAACCCAGAACAAGAAAACCTTTCAGCATTTATTTAGATAATCACTGATTTCAGCAGGTGTTTGTGTGCGTTTCTGAGCATGGGTTGACTATGTGTATCTGGATGGAAATCTGCCTGCACTTCCTCCAAACTGGTACCAGATATGCCGGTTCAGAATTGCTTGAGGTAGTGATTTTGAAGATGGCAGTCCTTTTTAAAATCTTCTCTGGGTTCATGTTTTATCTAATGATTGGAAATTTCCTTCATCTTTTCAAAGTAACACATAAAGCACAGAGTTTCTTATTGCTGAAGCAATTTCTGTGTCGTTTGTCAAGGCACTTGTACTTAATTACAAGCTGTGAGTTGCTGATCGGGGGCTTGAAGGTCACCTCACCCGGTAGTTGGTGCAGCCAAGGGGAGGAGGTGCTGTGGGGCCACCAGGCTAGAGCTGCACGGCCTCGGTGGTGCTGGCAATAGTACAGAAGTGCTGCCAGGACCCTCTGGGTTGTTGCATAGTCATAGGTCAGTAGCACCCGTGGGCAGAGCAGGTCTGCTCTGTTACCCCAGCCCTGTTGGTGGGAAGTGGTGGGTGTTGATATATTTGTAATGGAGACATTAAGTGAGGTATTTTGTTTATGTCTACTGTGGACCAGCTGAGAGTATGTATTTACTAGAGATTATAAATTGATGTTTTATTGGTTCCCTCAGACAAAGGTATTTATTCATCCCTTTTCTGTACAGAACTCATTAAGTAATGCATGGGAAAACAGCTGTGAGTCTTCATATTTGCAAATGAGTTTCAGTCCATTAAAGTTGTCCTGTGAGATTTCCGTTCCTGAAGTTTTAGGAACAAGACACAGCTGACTGGCCATATGTAATATTCAAATGTTGCAGTTTTGCATTTGGGAGGGAGAACATCCTGCAGGAGAGGATTTGTCTGAATGTGGAAGTGGAATTGTGGTTACAGAAGAAAGAGAACTATGGAGATATATATTTATTTTTAGACTTATTACAGAACAACAGACTTAGTGACAGAGCATCTAATGTTTGGATGAAAGTTTATCATCAGTGAGGTCTACTTTCTCATGCACAGTTGCAATAGTACCCACCTAACTCTTGAGAAGATAAGATTTCTGTGTGGTGGTACTCTGTTTAATTAGGTCAGTTGGAAAAGCAGTAGACAAGCTTGCATGGAGGGATGTCCTTCAACAGGTCTGAAGTAAAGACCTCGAAATACCAATGAAGTTGAGAGCAGTTGCTTATAAATTGTCGAACTGCTTTCTCTTGATCCACTGAAATATAGTTAATTCATGTAGCTGAACGTAATTATTTATATTGTCTATATATTTGAGGTTTGACTTTTTGCTTCTTTGTTAGGCTTAAAAAGATGGACTTTTTCACTTACTGTAGTTGATCTAATAACAGACAGGATGTCTGTGAACCTCATCTTATCCTGTGTTAGTTGGACTTTGCTTCAGTAGTTTATGAGCAAGTAAACCTTTTAGATGAAGATATGCCTGTCTCCCTAGTGCTTCAGTATCTGATAATATTTACCAATCTGTTATTAAGCAATAAATCTAAAATGAGTTGACCTGTGACTTCCTTCCCAGTGTGCTTCACGCGTTGGGGAGATAACCACCATTTCAATCTTTTTGAAGGTTGTGGATAATTAACATTTCAGTTTTAATTTTCATTGTCCGTTGTAAAATCGCCCATTATTGCAAATTATTGGGACCTCATAAATGCTTACAAATGTCTGAAGGGTGGGTGTCAGGAGGATGGGCCAAACTCTTTTCAGTGGTGCCCAGCGACAAGACAAGGGGCAATGGGCACAAACTGAAGCATAGGAAGTCCTAGCTGAACATGAGGAAGAACTTCTTCACTGTGAGGGTGACGGAGCACTGGCACAGGCTGCCCAGGGAGGTTGTGGAGTCTCCTTCTTTGGAGATATTCAAGACCCACCTGGACAAGGTCCTGTGCAGCCTGCTGTAGGTGACCCTGCTTCGGCAGGGGGATTGGACTAGATGACCCACAGAGGTCCCTTCCAACCCCGAACATTCTGTGATTCTGTGAAATTCATGTCCTAATATGTAAAATTGTCCTTTATAAATTGGGTATTAATGCTGTGGTAAGTTGGTCAAGCATCATACGGTAGCATGCAGTCATCATATTGAGTAGTAGGGTGTATTTTCGATACTTGTTGCTTGCTTTTGAAAGCATTGGCAAAAAGAAAAATCAGAAGGTATATTCATGATTAGTATTTTGAAGGATTTTAATAACTTAAAGTGAATGTCATATTAAAATGAGATTTTTTAAAAATCTAAACCAGATGTCACTTAAAAAAGTGTTAAGATTAACTGTTCAACTGTTTGAGTTGTTTCAAAAACAACAAGTGTGCTTTAGGTTTTTTTTAATGTATTTTTTTTTTCTTTAACTTTGATGTATCTTGTATTTATAGCTTTATAACTTTAGTTTGGCAAAATATAATCACACAAAAAAAGAATTGCATCTAATGTAATTTCTAGATGCCCTGAAGCTGAAGCATTTTGCCTTGCCTCCTGCTGCAGCCCCAGGATAATGCAGGTCTCTGGAGTTGTGTCTGTTGCATCTGCCAGTCCCACAGGGACATCCAAGGTGCCCTAGGGCATCAAAGTGATACTATATGCCTATGTTTAAGCAGCTGAATCTTATCCTCTTCAATTACATAAATTACTATTATTTGAATTTACTATTTTATATTATTTATGGATGTTAACCTAAGTCTACATGCATTGCTGAAATGAAATTTGTCTGAAATTTTGCATCGCTCCAACGTACCTCTAATATTTCTTTCTAAAGAAGCTCAAGTATATATGCTAGCTGCTGATAATAATCCCCCTTGAAAGCTTGCCATTTCCTATTGCTTTTCTCAGAAATTTTTGCTTTTCTCAGAAATTTTTGCTTTTCTTGGAAATTAGTAAGCAGTGAAGACAAATTGTGCCATTTGAGTGTTCAGTAAAAAGCTAGCTGTTACTCTAGTAAAAAGTTGGACCAAAAAGTGTCTTGGGAACTTGTAACAGACACTAATTCTCCCTCTCAGTATGTACAACATGATCCAACAAGCAATTTAATGAACAGAATGTCACAGGATTTGGACATCAACCACTTTCAAGGCTGTTTTAAGTCCCGATCCAAAGGTGATTTACTTGGTAACAAAACCTCGCACTGACTTTCATGAATTTTAGCTTAGGATTGTACAGTAACTTTCTGGTAACTTTCTGTAGTGTTTAATACCTGGGAAGACACTGAGACTTGAGTAATCTTGTTGTTAGAGTTGTATCGATAGTAGTGACTTATAAAATAAATATCCACGTGGGTGCCAAACAGAGGTGAAAAATGCATCTTGGGTTGTCTCTGTTTTAAATGAGAAGGTAAGCAATTCATAACGCTGTTATTAAAACATATTTTGACAGAAGTGGGTCACAGGAATGGTCATGTGAAGAGGAAATTGTAGCCAGCAGGGATGCAGCCGTTAGATGGGGAGGTTATTGCCCTCCTCTGCAGCCAGAGGAGGGTGCAAAGCGGTGTTTGGAGTGGCACGAGGAAGGTAAGGGGAAGGTAGCTGTCCTGCACGTTGTGCGAGTAGCTGGTCTGAAGCCTGAGATGCAGAAGAAGTACCCATTTCTCAGCTGCCGCATGATCATCACCACTGTGCCATACCCTTGACTCAAGGAAGAAAAGACTAATTCCTAATGCTAAGGAATTAGTTCCATCTCAATGCTTTTTCAGGCCTTGGCCCCAAGCCAGGGAGGTTGTCCTTTAGGAGTGTTTTATGTGGCACGGTAACAGATTAACAGGGAAATTCTGGACTTGTGCAGTCTTCTCAGCTTTGCACACCGAAGTAGGTCTACTCAGTCTGTTCTGAGCAGTGATGTGATTTTTTTCTGTAGCAAACGGAGTATTTCTGATATGAATTTTTCATGCCAAGTCTGTACTAAAGAGGATAAGATTCAATTGCTTGAACATAAGCATATAGTATCATTTTGATACCCTAGGGTACCTTAGATGTCCCTGGGGGACTGGCAGATGTGACACAGAAAACCCCAGAGACCTGCATCCTCCTGGGGCTGCATCGGAAGGCAAAATGCTTCAGGACAACTAGAAATTATACTAGATGTAATTCATTTTGTCTCTCTGTGTGATTATATTTTGCCAAACTAAAGTTTTAAATGTGTTCCTGCTTCTTACAGGAACATGAAAAAGAAGAGACTGCCGACTCACTAGTTTGTGAACATTTGGAGTATCTTGCATTGGATGCAAGAGGCTTTAGTCTCTTTGCTCCCCACATATAAAATGGGTGAAATACATTCTTTTACATGAGAAAGGTATTACACAAAAAACACACTGCTATTTGTAAAGTGTTCAGAGCTGTAGTAAACCCATCATAACCACCCCCACCCCAAGGAATTAATTCCGGAATATTCAAAGGAGTTTGGAATGGGGACTGGTTAAATAGACCTGCTCACTGAGAGATCACAGTTCATCCTGTGCACTGAATGAGAAAAAGGGAGAGTGAGTATTTATTTTGATACTATCTCCAGCCAGTTTCAGGCAGTAAAGTTAAACAAGCCCTTGGTAGCTCAGTGGGACAGCGTGGCTGTTATGCTGGGATGCAAAGCAGGGCTGGAGTCCTCTGGGCAGTGCCCTGTGCTGCCCCGTGGGCAGGCTGCTGCCTAGGAGGAGGTGTCTGGGGCTTGACTTTGGGGTGCAGTAATTTCCCTGTGGCTCTAGAAGGGACAGGAGACAGAGAAGCATGCCCTGGGGCAGCTGGGGTCAGGGATGCTCAGCTAAGAGTGGGATGCTGCATGGCAGAGAAGACCAAACTCTGGGTAGAGAGCAAACAAGGAGCCTGACTGCAGTGTGGTGGTTGATACTCAGTTGGGAAAGGGGAGTGAGATGCATATCCAGATTATGCTTTATAAATAAATAAATAAAATTATTTAGAGAGAGAGAGAGTAGACCCTGTGGCAGTCGTGTATTTCCTTATTCAGTCTTTTTGATCCTGTCATACATCTTGTACTGGGATAATTAATTTGCCTCACTAGATCTTTCAAAAAATGAATGCCCATACAAAGGTGGTAGAGCATTTCTTCCCACCTCTGCTTTATGACCCTGTTAACTATTCTGTTCTCCCTGTTAAAATTTTTATATCTATGTGTATGTTCTTAACCTTTTCTATGTTGAAAGTGTCTTCAAATTTTATCAAAATCTTCCTAATTAGTGAAAATATTAAATGTAACCATGCTTAAATAAGTCATTGAACTTCATATAGACCAATAGTTCAGCTGTCAGCAGAGTCTGTTGACATTTCCCCATGCCAGTTTCTTTTCCACCTTTTAATTGTAAGTTCCATTTTCTGCACTTCAGCTGGTGAATCTCTGGCATAGCAACATTTGCTTTACTGTATTCTGGTAAAATTTAATCTTGTCTAATTTGCAGTTGATAAATCCATGTAGTGCTTTATCCATTTCCTCCCCCCCTCCCCTGCCCCTTGTATTTCTGCAGCTTTGCACTTTATTATATCAACCTTTGAATGATTCTGTGGTTGTCAGACTTGCTCTACTATTTAACTGTCTTTTGCAAACAGATCAAAGCTGGGTTTTTCATGCTCCAGCCTAAGCAAATATCCATAATGTGACAGTTTAAGATTAAAATCTTAGCATCTTGACACGTTATTTGTATTGGTTCTGAGCAGGTGATGAGTCAGGTCCCCTGTCATTAAAATATTTAATGTTCTTTCAAGTTTTTCCTGAGATGAAATGGGATGTGGTGGTTTTCATTTCTCTCAGCAGTGCCTGTGTGCTTCTCCTTACTGATGGCAACTGAGCTAAGGTGTTAATGTGTCTTCTAAGTCATGCCTACGCTGTCTTCTGCCTTTACCATATTATGGCTTCTGAGCATTGTCGCAGTCTGTATCCTGTCCTATTACTTCTTAAAGAGGTTAAGGAACCTCTCTTTTCCCTGCATTCTTTAACTCTTTTTTGTAGGGATTTTCAGCAATTTGTGGCTTATACTTTCAGACCAACAAATGTAGCTTTTTTTTAATGGACCCTTTAAACTCATTTTAGTCCTCCTGTTTCTTTTCTGTAGTGGGATGAAGAATTTACTTGTGAATAATGTGAATTAAGAGAAAAGCGAGTGGAACACACATTTTATAGCATTGAGTAGACATCATCTGAAACATTTTGAAATGGGTGGAGAAGCTTCCATTGATTTCAGTGACTTCCTGATCAACTCACACCAGCAGTAGGAAGTGGGAACATACTTATGATTGTTTTACTGTAAGGTTATAAAAGTTAGCATAATAAGAAATACACCAGAAATTTTTCATAGAGGAAATAAAGGAAGCTCAGTGTCTTATGTGGTGAAAATGGAGGGCTTTCTGTTATACTGTCAGGTTCTGTTATTTATTGTGAAGGGTAAGTTCACAAGTTCAGTCTCGTGCATAGTTTTTTCAAAACACTTTCAGAAGAGTTATTTGAGAGAAATGTGACAAACTGAAAAACAATATGCTATGGTAGACTTTAAAAGGAGTGAAGGCTTATTCCAAGTATGTCTGCATAAGTTGGCGGAACGTTAATAACAATATACAGAAGTAAGTGACTTTCTTTCCCTTGAAAAAGTACCTTTGGCATTGGGGAAGATACCTACAGGAAATACGATCTGCTGATCAAGAGTAAGATTTTTATCTAGAAGTGTTGTAAAAAGTTCTAATGCCCTATGAACTTTTTTATATGGTACAAAGCAAGTGTACTTACAAAGTAATGACAGAGATTAAATTAAACAGTGGATTTTTTAAATGTCTTTTTATGAAAGAAGTGTCGGTTTCTGGGCCAACATAGAATAAAACTGATCAGCTATACTGCCTGTTTTCTTATGTTATTCTTTAAAACCAGGTACCTGTTTTGTTTCTGTGATTTATCAATTATTCTAAAAGTCTTAACCTAAGTTTAATTTCGTAATTTTTGAAATAAGACTGAGGCTCATTTGTTTACAAACAGATTGTTAACCACTCTTGATTCTCTTACATTAGGTAAAGTTCTCTGCTCAACTGCATTAAAAAAACATCAGAATGAAGAAATATGATCGTGAAGTCCTCATGCTAACTAAGGCTCTTACTAAGACTCATAATCCTGAGTATTGAATCATTTGAAAAATCCCTTTTTCAAGTTATTTTCCCATCCCAGGAAATTTAAAAACAAACAAACAAACCCAAAACCTGTTACTTAAAGGGCAAGTGAAAAGTTTGATTAGGAGATACCCTGCGTATTCTGTCTGAGAGTTATTAAGTTATCTGAGGCTCCAGTTTGGGTTCGAAGCTAGGATTACATCACGTACCATGCAGTACGTTGTGTTTTAGCCATTGCATTGCTGTAGAGGGAGAATGTGAAATAAAAACTATGAACAGAAAGTAGTTTGGGGGCTTTTGACCTTTGATGTGACTGTGGAAAACGATGTTGAAATAAAATCTATCCAGCTCTGTTTAGGGAAATATAGGATTTGAATGGATGGATTCATTCTGATGGAGGGATGGGATCCAAACCCTGGTGCCTCTTGGAGCTCAATCAGCCAGGATGCAGCATAGTCTGCCTTTGGTCTAGCCAAGCTTTTGAAAATGTGCGAGACGTGATGCCTGAACAGTAGGCCTACTGAAGTCTCAGCAGGCTTTTCGATTAGGAACCAAGTCTCAAATTAGAAAGCTCTGAATTAAATAGATGAATGTTGAAAGTGACTAAAAAAATTTCATCTTGGTATTCAAGTGGAACAGAAAGTGTCTTAAGAACATGGACAGATGAAGGGAGATCTGGAGAAAATAATACTGCTGGCACCTTTCTCATTCAGCTGCTTGAAAGTATCCCGTCCTTAATAATAAGCCCAGAGAGCTAGATGAGCTCTCTCTACTGCCTTTCCCAGCCTTTTCCTGAAAGAGCTTTTCTCCAGTCACCCTCTCTAGCTGGTTTTAAATAATGAATGAGTAGGTTGACAACTTAGTTTCATGTGATTTTAGAGAAATTTATCAAAGTCAGGTTGTATCTGAAATATGCTAGTAGTTGAGTAGATTCATATAAATTGTGTTGGATAGTGCAGCACGTTGTGGTCTTCACCTGCACTTGCGGTGGGGCTCTGGCAGGTTAAAACTGCCTGGCTTCTGTCTGGAGGACCTGCCAGAGAGTGGTCATTGGTGCTTTGTGTTGGTGAGGGTACTGCAGATAGCTCTTGTGTTTCAGGTCCTTGCTGAAGACTTCCAACAGATCACTTGCAAGGCTATAGAAAAAGTACTTTCTATCTCACGGACTTGGGAACAAGACTGTCAGTGTTTCATTTGAATATCTGAGCTCATTTAGCTAATTCAGAGTGGGAAACAGTATAAAGTATTATTCTTAGTTACACTACCATAGAACCGAAGGATGTCTTTAAGGTCCTGTGATTCACTGAAAGGGTGGTCGGTCGCTGGAACAGGCTCCCCAGGGAAGTGATGACGGCACCAAGCCTGTCATAGTGCAAGTAGTGTCTGGACAATGCTCTTAGTCATATGGTTTCATTTTAGGTAGTCCTGTGAGAAGCAGGGAGTTGGACTTGATCGTCCTTGTAGGTCACTTCCAACTTGACATATTCAATGATTCTACGATTTTGGACAGGAGGATAGGTGAAACCCATTTTTTATACTTAGATTAGCATGGAAACCAGCTTAAGAGGTGGAATCAATGCTTGCAGGAAAAAACATTCATAATCAGTCATCCCGAAATCTTGTTTGTTGTTAAATTATATAGCAGTCTTTCACTCTAATTGCATTGACCTTTTCTGAATGGAAGTGCAAACTCCCCTACAGTCTGTTGGTTGTACCTGTAAGGCAAATGTTGTGTTTTTCCAAGTAGAAGAGGCTTGTAGTGAGACCTCAGCCCGACTTGGTTGGTTCCCAGCAGCTGTGAAGTGCTGAACAGTCACTGCCTGTGTTACACCGAGAACCACAAAACTGTGCTAAACTGCAGATTAGCTGAAGTGTTACCAGGATTTTACCCATCCTATGACAACTGGAGGACTGACCCATATATATATGGGGGTTTTTTTAGATGAATTAGATTTGATGAAGTGACAACATGCAGGTATATGCAACTATGTGAAAACAGTATTGCGCTCTTTCTTAAAGCTAATGAGTGATACTGCTGTGAGTGGGGACGCTTGTGTAATATGTATTTGAATGTATATTGTATTGTTACATGTATAGCTGTTGATGCTGAAGGAAGTGTTATGTATTGCTGTTTTGCAGCTTCCCTGCCTCTCTCTTTCCATGCTCAAGTCAGTTGGTGGCTTGAGTTCTGTCTACTTTGGCCCTTGAGTAAGGTGATGTAAGCAGGAAATGTTGAAACTGCTTGCTAAGCTCAGACAGAAGACGTCGCTCTGCTCACTGACACGATATGTTGAATGATGAAAAGTTACAGCGTTACCTGTCGCAGCTATTTTTCTTCCTAGGATCACTATGGGGTAGTATTACTGACTTAGGTTTGCATCTGTTTGCAGGAATCTCGGTGGCCTTATTTATTTGGATCAGTAATTGTTCCTTCATTGGTTCAAGTCATGATTCTGCCTTTTCTTCCTGAAAGTCCTCGTTACCTCCTACTTGAAAAACATGACACGAGCAAGGCAGAAAAAGGTATGGTGTGTTACTTTCTTGCAACAAGAAGTGTTTATTGTAGGGATGCAGGCTGGAAAGTAATTTTGATATCACAGTAAAAGCAGAATATTCCGATAGAAGAGGTTCTCTTGGTGATTATTCTTCCCTCACCTTTTTTATTTGTCTGTGTGTGCGTAAATATAACTGTTGTTTTGCTTTTTTTTCATAAATTAAATTCTCCAACAAACTAACCTGTGTAGCATTATGCATGGTGATACAAATCTAACCAATTCATCCTGCTGCGGTGTGTCAGCCACTGTATGCAGGGTTTATTCAGGGATGAAAGGTGGTTTCAGCCTTTATGACTCTCCCTTGTCTACAGTCTGCAGTTTGGCTAACAAAAACACTGATTCTGTTGCTGGATTTTGTTCAGTAGTCGCTGTGTTTGACCCTGTGCTTCTGTGACTCAATAACCTCTGTAGATCTAACAAAAACCTCATATGCCTATTTAACTGAAAATTTTCAGTGCTTCCATGTAGCTTGCTTTAGTTTCACAAACACAGGCCAGAATAATTTGTTCTTACTTTAGATTTTATGTATAAAAGAATTTGCTTGTGTGATCACAGCTGCTGTATTCTCTGCCCCAGGGAAATTACTATGGTCAGTTGTAAGGTCCAATGTATCATCACGTTATGGCTCAGAGAATGTTGAAAATTTGGTTTTGCTTACTGTAGGGACACATTAAAAACAGGAGCGTACAAAGAAGGAAGAAGTCTGATCATAATACCAAAATGTTTGCAGAACTTAGCTGCTTTAAAAATTATTCCTAAAAACTTCATTTGAATATAACCCTGAACATTTTCAGTCACTAACTAGTTGCTTGTAGAATTACTTGCGAAGTGTGAATCGGCCCCTCAAATGTAAATTTAATAATCTTTTAGCATGAAATTAATGCAACTCATGCTATCCTGTTTTTTCTACTCTGAAATGGAAAAACTGGCCTTTTTTGTTCTGATGAGCACTCTGAAATATAAATGGCACGCTAACACAGAGACTCCCATGTTGTCTCAGTTTGGTGCTGAATGAAGAATTTTGTAGATGTTGTAGCCTCAAACATTTAAACATACAGTAGAGGGTTTAAAAAAAAAAAAGAAAGTAAAAGGAGAGAGCAAAAGCAGCAAGGCTTTGGGGAGAGTTCTTTAGCTTTACAGAGTCAGCAGAAGTTTGATGAGGCAGAGAACATCTTTTCCAGGGACCGCGACGGAGAGGGCTTGCCTGCCAGCCATGGTCAGAGCACCCAGCAGGGACGCAGAGGGGAGCAGCTTGGGGCTGGCTGCTGGGTGTTAGCTTCTGCAGCACCACGGCTGGGCTGGGAAGAAGCACGTTTGGGTGCCAAGTTTAAACTGGCTCATTTCTGCCTGATAAAATTGTAAATGTATTTCCAGAGCTATGGCTGTCAAAGCGTCCGCATCTGCAATGCTATTGCATAATGTCACACTTGTTGTAGGGATCAGTTGGAAACCCTGCCAGACTACCTGGAAACCTCGGCACTGGTAGTGAACCTGGGCCTCTCATAGGTAGGGTGAAAAAATGGTGAAAAAATTGGCAGTAAAATAACACCACCTGCCTTGAAATTCACACCATTTACTGTTGCTGGTAATGGGCCAGCTGCAGTCTGGGATGTTTTCAGTGTACATGTTCTGAAAATTATTTGAAAGCTAATCTAGAAGTATTGGAGGTGGATTTTGGAGTAGAAGACGTCAGGAGAGCAAAGTTGCCCACATCTTGTTTTGTAGTTGAAGGGAAGTGAGCTTTAGCAGTTGACTTGCTGATCACGAGAATGTAGCTTTCATGAGCCACCTTAAAGGCTATAAATTTAGATACTCTAAGAAAAGTTGAGGGGGCTGACATAAAAAACTTTTCACAGTAACTGCTTATCGATAGAAGCTTTTGGACCTGATTAATTCTAAAAGAAAATATACTGAGGTATGTTGTAGTACAGAGTGAAAGTTATTTTGAAACCCATCAGAACTAGGAACTGGTGATTCTAGACAGAGGTTTGCAAAGGACCAAAGGGCAGTGGAGCGTATACATCCCTCTGAATTTCCCTCTCATTCCTTGCCTATCAAGCAACCAGGCTTCCAGAATCGGCTGCTTTGTTGCACAGGCAAGGTAGCCTGTAGGATATCAGGCACAAAATAGGTAAGCATGATTTTTAGACATCATTTTGGAGTTCATAACATCCACCTGTAAGGCAGCATAGATTGCATCATCTTGTACTTCTGTGTTACAGAGTATCTGCATGCCTTATCATGAACCATGTTAGGAACGCGAGCGATTTTTTTGCCATTGCACATCCTTTTAATCGCCCCTCTCCTAATCTAGATTTGCAAGCGTGAGAGTATCTTCGGATCTCTGTTCAGCATGTGGATAGGTGGGGATGAGCATGTGGATAGGTGGGGATGGAGTTTGACTGATTTATGGAATGACCAGGGAGAGGACACATGTGATGTTAGACCAGTGTGGGGGGTTTGGAGTCCTCCTCCCCACCCCAGGGCACGTGGAGAAATCCAGATTAGGCATGAGCCGAGTTTTGGGTATCTGGAGTAACGCAGTGGAATAATGAAAGCAGGTGGGTAGGGGAATTCACAAAACAGGAGGGTGAATAACTGTCAATCAACAATCAAGAAAAATCATCTGGATGTTAGCATTGTCTGCAGAAATGGGGGAGGAAAAACCTGAGTATTAGGGAGACCAGAGGAGTTTGTGGGTTATTAAAAAAGCCTACTGCTTGCAAGCCATGTAATGACAAAGCAGTATTCTCCATTTTCATGATGACTACAGTAATGCTTTTGAATTATTTGCCTCTTGGGTTAAATCTGCATATTAATGTCAGAAATGTGCAAGCCTTTTTTCTGACTAAATCCTTTTTCTTTCCACCAATGGATTAAGGCTATTCATGGAAATATACATTTCATTGTGCATTATATCTTGTTGGAGAAATATAAAACTGTTATTTGTAAAAGGGCTGCTGTATTTAAGGCAGATGACTCCATTAATCTTTATAAAATACTCTAACATGACAACATTAATCTTCCTAACTGTTTTAGAGCAATTAAAATCCAGTGGGATAATATGGGTCATCGAGTTTCCACAAAGTTCTGCTCCTGCTTTCATCCCCTCCTTTTCTTCTGCCCTCAGGAGATAACCAGGCTATAACTACAAAAATACCAGCAGCCTCATTCTCTTTTTTGGCAGAGGTGTAAAAGAGCATGATGCCTTTAAGTGGCAAATAAGAAACTGAAAGAGGGAGAAGGACCAAAATGTGTTGTGTAAGTGATGATAAAAGGGAAGAGATGAGGCTAGAGCAGGCGGGACATCATGTGCGAACATAAACCACACTACCATGAGAAAAGCTACTCTATGAGCACAGGAGCAGTGAGGACTCGGATGAGTGATGTGTCCTGAGCTCCACTGATGGGGGTCTACCTGGTTCCCAGCTTTCCCTTTTATAGCAGTGCAAACAGTGCACGCGGTGGGTGGCTGAGCCGATGTCGGGCTGATCAGCCCTGCGGACACCGTGGCTGGCTTGCAGCTGTCTGCTGCCAAGAAGCAAGGCTAACAGCCGACCTCTGCTTGTCTTCCTGGAGGTGTCACCATCCTGTATCCGACTCCCTGAGACGAACAGGAGCTGAGCTGTCTCCCATATTCCTGTCTCACTGTTGAATGCGGGAGAACTGATTTATGTGTTGGGGGAGGGGAGCTGTTGACTGGACCAACAGCACAATCTGTAAAGCTGCTTTGCTCAGGAAACTGAAAGTCTGGTAATGGAGAGAGGGTAGAACCATCCCAGCTCACCTCCCAGGTATCATAACTAACATTCTTCTCTCCTGGTAAGAACAGAAGCGAGAAAAATGCCTGGCATTTAACTGGTGGGATCCTTCTTCGTGATGCTCACCTGGAGCAATGGGTATTTAAATGGTTGAGGAAAAGGACTTTGGAGGGAGGTTATTATTCAGTTGCTAGAGAGCAGTGGGAGTGAAGGGTAACAGGGACAGAAAAAGAAAAAAAAGAAAAACCTGCTGCTAGAATTGCATCAGGCAGTTTACCATCCAAGCTCTAGGGCAGTAAGACAGGAATTTGATATTAATTGTCAATTAGTTGCGTGCCAAGTGGACCCCTTGTCTGTGACTGCGGCAATGGTGCAATATAAATAAAAACAGTAGTAGCAGTGTGATAAAACATTTTTATGGCTAACAACATTGGTTATGAACACTTTCAGTTTGAGAGTTGATGTGTGTCTTTTGAGGAATACTGTTACAAGGAGGAAACCTGCGTTTTTGATGCAGCTACAGTAGCAGGTCGTGTAAATTAATAATGGAATTCAGCTGGCATCCCAGCTTGCCAGAGAACAAGAATATTGTTATGTCTTGAGGGTCAAAGATAATATGTCACAGTAACATCTGTTGGTGATGTACAAAATCTGTTCATTTGGTATGTTCAGTGATACATTAAAACTCCTGTGATTATGAAAGAAGCATTACACCAGGTATAACAAGAAGTGTAGATTTAAATTCTTAGAAGATGGATTAGAGTTGATACCTTTTGGCGTGATTAAGAGAGTGATGCCATTCCTGATCTTAAAAACTAGGTAGCTGATTTCTTACAAAGACAGTCATGGGGCCCACATGGGCAAGAGAAATATTAAAACCAAAGTTACATCAGGAGCAAATTGCTGCAAATCCAGTGATTTAAATGGGGTTGTTATGGCTGACAACAAGGACGTGTATGATTTATTTTTGCGTATCTGTGGTTTTTGTGTGTCTGCAAGCATTATAAGCTATGCTTATTGGAAAGGAAGAGGCAGCCATGACTACTACACTTGCTGGCTTAGGGTAGAATCTCCATCTCAGATGGTTGCTGACCGCCAAAAGCTGGAGTGATTGTGGTGCGTCTGTTTTGGTTTTAAGCTTTTCTTAAACCTCTTGTTTTTCACAAAGGATACGTGGTTCACTGAACCTTTGATACAACTCAGTTTATCAATTCTTGTGATATTTTAGGGTGGCATTTGGATATTTTTTTTTACCTGTACATCTTGGCTAGTTTTAAGCGAATCTGAACAGGCCTATTTCATATTGATGGTCTGTGAAACCAGATGTAGGAACAGGTAAAGATGTAATCCCAAACTGGATGATAACTCACAGAAGATCTGTGTGTTCCTTTAGTTAGAAGGAGAAAGAGGTGACACATGGGAAAAGCCTAAAGCCTTTTGCTTGCAGTTTTATTTACTGAATTGGAATAGCAAATTTGAGTTTTATTCTTAAACTTTGCAATGCTACATGCTAATAGTTAATTATTATTTTGCTAGATTTAAATAGCTATTTAATTTTCTTCTAGCAGGGTACATCTAAATTATTCTTCTGGCTATTCAATACTCTAATATAATTAGTTGTGTATGAAAATAACTGTTTTTCCATTTTGCCAAATATTTTTGTGTTGATATGAAGTTACTACAGGGAAATTACTACATATCCAATTCAAAAGCATTGAAATTGGGTGAACTTTCTGCAAATGCTGAGGCAAAGAGCAAAGCACCCCGCATGTCTACAGCCACTGAGAACAGCAGCCAGCATTAACAGATGTCTGACTGCATCCATACAGCCCAGTGTTCTGTCTCCCACAGTGGCCAAAGAAGATGCTGTTTAAGCAGAGCTTAGAAAATGCTTTGGGTTAAAGACACTGGGTTTAATATACTTAATCATCAGTGAAGTGAGAGTGAACGTGTCCATGAGAAACAGATGACAATAATACTGATGCAGCTTCTCATGTTTTCTTAGTTTTTAAAGGCATAAACCCTACTGCCCAAACTACTACCTGTGACCACTTCTTTCTTTCTCTGCCTCCTTATGCCTGGGGCTGGCTCTATTCTGTAAAACACACAATAGCATTTTGATCTCTCAAAATGTCTTCTCAAAGTTTACATACTAATTCAGTCTTTACAGTAACACCTGCTTTCTTTGCAGAGTCCTAGAAGTACTACAGTGGAAAAAGAATTAGTCGTTCCTCATGTAGTTGAGTTCTTCAGTGCCTGTCTTCAGTTAATTTAAAGCCCTGATTTTTTTTAAAGATGCCACCAACTGATTTCGTTCAGACCTTTGAACCACTTTCAAATGTTTCATCTTCACTTAGCTGAAATGAATAAATCTGGTGGTGTAAAAGGAAGGGTTTCCTGTCTCCTTTCCCCTTGGCTAGAACCATCCACTTCTTTTGCTACTTCTGCTATTTATAAAGGTAGTGTATCAGCTTTTGAAAGCCGAGCATCTGGGACCTTCTGATCCAAGGGAATTAAAAAGAAATCTGGGAAAGGTCTATAAGTTTGCAGAACTGGAACTCCTTAGATGGTTATAAGCGTGACATGAAAATAAGACCTCCCTGTAGAGAGAAGCAGCCAGTCATGGAGGGCAATGGATCATCGCAGTGGGGAGAGAAACGACTGCTGTGCTTCTCAGTGCCAATAGTGCAGGGGTTTAAAATGTAAAAGGAGTAGAACTGAACATCACACATTGCAAGACTTTGGAGTTTTCCCATCTCCCCGCTAATGCAGAATTTATTTCCCTATTAATTTTGTATAAAATTGTGATTCTTGTTGTACAGAAAAACTGTTAATGGAATAAAATTAAAGATGTGTTGAGTAGCAGGAAAATGTGTTTTTCCAAGAAGACTGAGTGTTGTCTACTCAAAACTATGCATGTATAGAATCACAGAATCACAGAATAGTAGGGGTTGGAAGGGACCCCTGTAGGTCATCTAGTCCAACCCTCCTGCCGAAGCAGGGTCACCTACAGCAGGCTGCACAGGACCTTGTCCAGGCAGGTCTTGAATATCTCCAGAGAAGGAGACTTCACAACCTCCTTGGG
>Ga0065711_1002672_pt1 | contig 46990 bp, 17 predicted proteins | sample Hoacrofraction12_FD_59098 | JGI IMG/M metagenome (GOLD analysis project Ga0065711, IMG submission 59098) | Hoatzin crop microbial communities from Cojedes, Venezuela - Epithelial fraction 12 v2 (version 2) | ecosystem: Host-associated > Birds > Digestive system > Esophagus > Crop | place...
TTAATTAAATACAGTAGTTCACTGATCTCCAGAAGCATCTAGTTCAATGCTTTAATTTTATGTGGTATTTCTTTAGAATGAGAGAATTACATGCACTTAATGACATGGAGGAATACATTCTGCCTGTTCATTGTGATTTGTTCACACACACATTTGAAAAAGATCCTGGATGGCTGCCGGCTTCTGTGCCAACAGAAGCCCACAGCATCACGCGTGTCAATGAAAGCATCTATTTTTATTTCTATTTAAAACAGTTTTTATGAAACTTCCCACCAAGCCTTTTAAAAGGTCAACCAACTGCCAATTTTTAAATACATCACAGGATAATTTAATGTTTGTCAGGCTACTAGGAAAACAGAAGATAAGTTTCCTGGGTCATTTAACACCAAAATCTAAATTTCACTGCTTCGAGTGCACAAACAACTCTAGAACATACATGGTAAGAGTTTTCCAGTCTGGGCAGTTATACTGCAAAGGACACTTACGTCCACTTCCTTTTTTTTTTTCCTATGCACGTGTACTTAATAGTTTCTAGAAAAGAATAAGATATACAATATCCAATAGCTGATAAAAAAAGAAAAAGAAAAAAGACCACCATTACCTCACTATTGTATAACCAGAGGCGCATATCTTCCTCTTTTATACGTAGCCTCTGGGAGAGATATTCATGTATCTCTTTAATTGTTTGCATTCGACTAAAGCAGCCGGTGTAAGCCAACACTCTTTTTAAAGGAGCATTCGGTGAAGGTACATTTCCTGCATTCACAATCATAACAAAAGGGTAAAAGATAACGTACATACTCGTAGGCCAACTGAAATCAGATTAATAACAACTTCTGCACTACATATACTACAAGTACTTTCTGTGAAAAAGTACACAGTTCTATTGCTTTTGTTTATGGATAAAATAATGAGTTAGACTGAAAGCTAGTTGTTACCAATCCTTTGGGACAACAAACTTGCCATCACAAACCAGATAAATTTACCTCCCTTCTTACCAACACCTCCCCTAAGATTCTCATTGAAAATATATAATTTTAAAAGAAGTTTTAGAAGACTGGACTATTCTCTTCTTTCTGTTTAAGACATAGCATCAGAAACAAAGGTAGTTTTCAAAATACAAGAACCTTAACATTTCATGAAAATTTTCTTTTTGAGAGAACACTGTAAGCAAAAAATAAGGTAAAAAAATCCCAGCCTGACTATTGTTCTAAGTAGCAGGACTTTCCTTCAGCTATTCTATGGAGATGAATGCTGATCTGTGAAGATGAAAATCAGCCTGGAAGTTTCATAATAAACATATTCTTAAAAACTAAAATCCTCAAAATATATTTTGTGAAGATGCGTAGGACTGTCACCAGAATTACTCAACAAGCTCATGTTAGCAATACAAAATAATTCCATCAGTCCAGATCGTTGCTCTTTTCTATCATGTGAGCTCATCTTTAAATAAAACATTTGCACAAGAGATGAGACCAGCTTTACATGCTTTATTTTTTGATCATCTTTAGTTTAAACTCGGGAAGTTCCCCACTCCTCACAGAGACAGGTCTGTAACACAGTCATGAAAAGCTTTTATTATACAGTCAAACCCAACCAGGCAACTGCATTACTTAAGTAACCAGAGAAGTGACATCGTTCTACTTTCACTGCCAAAAGATTAAAATAAAATAAATAGTACCATATGCAAAGATGGACTATTACATATCATTTGACAAGAGTCTGAAACTATACTGTCATCATCTTGTAAGTCAGCAAAGCATCAGTTTTGCTTCAGTATACCAAGCAAAGTACTCATTTTTTTTAAAAGAAAACAAAAAAGCATTTTCTGAGATTAGGGATCAGAGGATTAGTTGTAAGATTACAGCAAGAAAGCGTATCTGAAAACTCAAAAAGATTAATAACTGATTGGACGAATAAATTAGTGCAGAGCAAAATAATTCCAAATCAAGATCAAATCTGGCACATCAGAAGAGTCTCTTTATTTGAATTTGGGCATTTTAGGATGTCCAAACAAAGCAGTTTCCATTTTATTAGGTCACGTAGGAAAAAATGAATTTGGGTAGCAGGCAGTTTCTGTAGCGGAACTCGATCAAGCAGGCAGCCACTATCTACACATTAAGTTTGAGATTCTACCAAAGCAGTGAAAAACTGAGCATCTGCATGAGATTTTTAAACATGGGCTAACACTAGTAAGGCTAAAGGACTTAATTTTCAGTAGTCAGGTAAGCCTACTTCTGGACATACGTGACTGTGGATGCATACGCCTATTTGTGTGTATCCAAATGCACATGCATGTGAACAGCAGATACTGCTTCAAACCTATTATGCAAGGCAAGTATGCAACTGTGCATACAAACTGGTGACTGAACACAAATCCCGCAACACTTTTCATCTGAAATGTGAAGCTGCCATCTAAAGATTATTCTTACAGCCCATTACTTGTACAATCTTTTGGTGAGCATTACCACCACAATTACGGCACATACATTTTAGATGTTTACACTTTCTACTGAATTGTCTTTCTGAACTGCATCAAATAACAGTCCATGTATTCCATTAATTCAGTCCTTTTCTACAGACTATTTAATAATTTTGAGCATTAAAGCCTAGCTGCCCAAGTAACTCTGGACCAGCTGGCTGAACAATGATCTAGCTTATCACATCACCGTACTACCAGATACACACCCCCACCTCAATGCACAGATGCACGTGTGCTGTGGCTACACAATCAGCTACCAGCAGGATTAATCACATCTGCCCTTCTTCGCTGTGTAGTTTATGCAGTGCTCATTTCTCACTTTCGACTCACCAATCTATTTGCAGTGACTATGCGACTTAACTGACTGCCCTGAAAATGCTCCCTCATGCCTCTTCCTTTCAAGAGAAGACAGGAGGAAAGCCTTTAAATCTTTACCAAGTGCTGATTGTGCCTTACAGTTGATTAGCTGGTGGACAAGCACAGTGGCAGCAAGCTTCTACAGCTGCGGGTCTCGCTTTCTTAGAAACTGCGCACTTGTATTCTTGCTGCATTCTTAAGTTACCTCTAGGTAAATGCTGAGGAAACATTCTCAGGCTCATCATACCCATATTCACCCAGATGTTTGACTGCTGCGTTCGAGTGGCAGGCTGCTGTCTCAGGAAGAGCAGATAGCGAGGAAACAACTCTAGTTCAGGCACGTTTGTTTTGCTGTTTTTGATCACCTAGTAAAGAAGTTTAAAACACATTTTAGAGACTGCTCTTCCAAACGTGTAGGAAATCCCAGCAGGAACAGGAAGTAATGATTAAAGCAGATGGTTAAAAAAATAAACTATGTTTTACTGGCAGGCAAGAAATCCTTTGAACTTCTTATGAGGTCTTAGGCAAATATCCACAGGAATAACAATTTACTGATTTCTAAGCACTTTTTCAAGCTTGTTAGTTGCAGATTGTCAAAAGCAAACACCTTATTTCATGGAGCGTAGCTTCCTGCACAACACCATGGAAAGAACATTTTTATAATTCCTGAAATGTACGTGAAATTACAATGAACCTCATTAATTCTACTCAGCGTATACTTCAATATAAAAGTTTCACAACTGTTGCAAAAAACTCTCACGTGCTAAGACATTTGTTCTGAACTTTTTGAAATATAGGATTGAATTCAAACCTTCATATTGTAAGAACAGACCGAAACTTACTTTTCTTGCATTTTGATACGTTGACAGAAAAAGCTGAAATTTCCCCAGAACATGACTTGCAGCTTTTCAGTCACCATTTCTACAAAGACTTTGCTATCCAGTTCCACCCAAACATAGAGATATATAAATGGCAGGAATGTTCACTATTTTTGTGACCATGTGAAGCAGAAGAAAACAGCTGAAGTTGTGAGAAGCAATACAATGCACTGAAGTGCCATGGTATTAAACTTCAGTTACAACAAAAACAACAGTGATGACATTTTCTGGAAAAAGACAACATAATAGTTCCTGCTGCGGGGTGGGAGACTGGGACTGTTAAGTGCCCGTATACATCGTTACGAGTAATCAAACGGTCTTCAGAATTCAAGTGTTCACATAACCGTCAAAATATTCCTTAATTATGGACTGAAAGGCTAAAGTTTATACATAAATTAGTTACATTGTTTTGCAGACAGGATACCCAAACTAAAATTCTCTCATTCTGAATAGAAGTCTCCTTCCTAATGACCCTATCACAAAAATCTCAAGCACATTAGACTGTGCTGTGTATAAAGAGATGTGGCCTTTTCTGGATCATGCAAGGTGTTTGTTTCCATGGAGAATGTGTGGGAGGAGGGTAGCAGAAGCCAGTGATTTTTCACTGTAAAATAATTGCCAGTACTACAGCTAACAGACCAAATTGTCAAAAAATCATACAGCTAATTCTCTCCCATTTGTGACACGGAAAATTCGTGACATCAACCACCTAATCTCTATTGCTACCATTAAAAAAACATCCCCTCACTCCCTTTTTTAAAGTGTAGCTCCTATAAGAGACTACCTGACACAGAAGAAACCAACCACTATGTGGAATAAATATACTCAACAAAAATTACATAAAGTTTCCAATGCCTCTAAGTGAACAGAGCAAATTAATTCCATTTCTCTTGCCTCCAACATCAGCATACTTTTTTATAAACTCAATATTAATAAATCAAGGCATGCCAGCTTTAGCTCCAAATGCTTATGACCTGTTAAACGTTTTATATTATTACACACAGAGAAACAGAGATAGCTCAATAAATTGTGAGTAAATTATGATTTAACAATGACTATTGCTATATAATTACTGCTTCTCTTTCAGAAATACTGTTGCTGTTATAACTGCAACCAAAAAAATCTCATTGCGATAACAGAGTAATTATTAGTCCACTTAGTCAACTCCATTTAATACATAGCACTTCCACATCTGAAAATTGTATTCTGCAATATGTTCTGCACTGTACCCAAAATTAATTTTTAATTGAAGATATTACAGCTTTAATACAGAAAACACTAGTGTTAGTTACAAAAAGCTAATTTCAGCTCTTCAAGGCTTTTTTTTCTTTTAACACCTCACCTTTGATAGGCTCTTTCTAATTAGTTCATTTCATTGTAAGGTTTTAAGTGACTACAGGCAACTAGATAATTGTTGATACAAAAATACATCATTACCAATTTGCAAATACATTTTTTATTACACAATGAAAACATGTTAATTGTCTGTAAAACTCTTTCATAATTTCATTGTGATTCAGTGGCTTTTCTGCTTACTGTCAAATGTAAGAAATGTAAAAATTCACTACATACGGATTATTTGCTAATAGAGTATTCCATAAGTTTGGAGAAGTATTACGGATTTTGTGGCAAAGAATGAGAACGATCATCACTTGCCTCATCAGTAAGATCTTTAGTTACTTGTTAGAAAAAATAAAGGCAATTATTGTAATACTAGAAGAAGAATGACACAAAAGAACATATTCTGAATATGCGATCTGCTCAAAGTAGCAACTGGCATTCACTCAGCCACGATACATAGTCCTTGCAACAAAAATCAAAACTGAAGAATTAAATCAAGAGCAGCCTGGATGAGTGTATCAGGTGACATTACTGGTCTTTCCTCTTAGCACTGAATGCAGTTAACCAGAATCATACCGATTCAGCCTTAGATAGTAGATGCCAACTCTGTTTTAGCATCTGTATCTTGAGGAACTGCTTATGATAAAGGCTTTACTTAAAAACCTTTGACTAGAAGCTGAACAACTTCACCAGTCTGTGTAGTATTCAAAAGCTGATATGCTCATTTGCAATTCTTTTCAGGAATACCTGCTCCTGCTGCTTTTTAGATCTTCACCACATCTTGTGGGTTGCATTTTCTATGACACTGAATTTGAAGGACAGCAACTGTTACCTTCCCTCTACTTCATAAAATTGTAAGAGAGAAGAAACACATTTTTAAAGCTGCATGTGTCCCAGTTTTAATTTTATTGGTTTTGCAGACCAGTTGAAAATTTATCTTAGCTTTTCAAGATGAGTGTTTTGATGCCAAGTCTTTTAAACTGATCTCAAGTTTACTTTTGTCTGCTTTAGCAATCATGATCAGTTAAGCAGCACTTCTGCCCTGCTGCAATATCTCCTAGGGTTTGTGCTGCAAACCTCCTGGTAAATATCCAGAACTTTCCATCCATGCCCATCTCTAAGACTGCTTTTTCCTAGCTTGCTCTTCAAGACTTCTCGTTCAGACTATCCATTTTGGATGAAGTGGGAGATGACTACAAAAGACTACCTTATGCAACTGGTAGAAGCTTGGACACAGCAGTGTCCAATTTAATAATAAATAAGCAGTGTTTATATTATCCCAGTGGTTAGGGCAAATAAAGTGTCTATAATCACAACTCACCGGCCTGGGCAAGGACAGATTTGCTCCATACCAATGGTAAAGTGCTCTCCAAACTGGTTCTGGTACCATTATGTAGTCCTTTCCTTCAATCAGCTGTGGCGATCGCCTTAATCTTCCACCCTCCATTGTTAATGATGCAGCCTTTAAACAAAAAGGGATTTTGTCAAATCTCAAGTGGAAAAAACAGTCTACAGCTACAACGATTTTAGTTCATGAACACAGAACACTTCAATTATTAAAAAAACTTTAAAGCAGCAATTAGCAACTACTTTTCATACTAAAAGATGGTATTTAAATGTAACAATAATTAACACTGAAGTTTTACTACTTACTATTTCTCTAAAAGGCTGTCCAACACAAAATGTCTATTACACCTCTCTTGTGTCACCTACTCCAGCAACTTCAGATACTGCATAGAGAAATCCAATCTCTACTCATCATAGATGGTGCTGGTTTGTGGTTTATGTTTTGTTTGCACGAATACTGGAAAAACGTTCAGTTTTGGTTTACTATTTAATTAACTATTTTCTGGGTTTATGCAATAGTAATAAACTCATATTTAGATTGAAAACACTGAAGAAAAGTGTTTAATTACTAAAATATTTTACAGTTAATGCAGAAAGTTGTATTTTCATAAACGCCTTTTTCATTCATAAGTTTTGTGAAGCTGTTTAAGAACATTTTGAATGTTTCTCTTCCCACAAAACACTAAGTAGTAGTCTCAGAAACATCACACAATTTTTTCCTCTCATGATACGAGTAAGAAACCCAAATTTTGTTATATGACAAAGCAGTGTTAATTTAGAATTAAGCCACTAGCTGAAAAAAAACCACACAAAAAAGCCGTGATAGAAGTATGCTAAAAAGATACTTTTCCCATATTCACGCATTTACCTTCACTGGCTCTTGTGTTACTAGGGGTTGGTTATCAATTGCTCCTGGTTTTTGAGGATTAAGTTGTAGCAAGGTATTCCCATTTGTTCCAAGGAAACACTGGTTATTATTGTCTGAAGTATTATGCTGCCTAGCAAAACATACATCAGTCCCTGGTGTGCCAGCGTAAAGAGTATCTATAACAGAATACAAGAAAAAAACCAAAACATCTCTCTATTTCAGTTCTTGACTCCGTAACATAAATAAATCAGTTAAACTGTTGTACCCTTTTTTTTTGTTTGTTTTTAAAAAAGGCTGTTGAAGTTTTCTGTGCTTTGTACTTCAGGAAAACATGCAACTCTTCCAAAGTACAGAGTGACAATACACTAGTACTCTCAGAAAAGATAAAGAAGTAGAGCTTCAAATACAAAGCAGATATTTATACAAATACTGGTTTGAAAACAGCTGAACTAGGTTTGTGTGAGCAAATGCGTATGGCATTTGCTTGTTGTCTGGATATGTGAATATCAAACTCTTGAAAATCTTGTATATAAAACTGAATATATATGCAAGAATGCCTTATTTTAATTTTTTTCCTCTTGAAACAGCAAGTATTTTTATTCCTACGCCAAATCTAAATTTCAGGTTAGAAAAAAGAAAAAGAAAGAACCTTTAATCTAAAACTTGCTTCCCTCCTCCCCTTCGTCTATTCCCCAACCCCCACCCCCAAAATGATCACAGTAATTTATCTACTTTAAATTGAAGTTACAATTTTAAGATACATATTTTAAAATACCAGATGCAGCATTCAGCTGTCTTTTAAGGAAAAAAAAAAAATTGCAAGTTCTCACAAGAACAGACTGAACTAAAAATCCCTTCTTTCACAAAGATGGCTCCTAGAATATGCACAGATTCACTTACACCATATGCCCTGTAAAACTCTCAGCACATTTTTCCTAATTTTTTTTCTGCTTCTTTCGTCTTTGTAGTATCTGAGGTCATCTCATTGCAAGACATAGTGCAACACCAACTAGGCATGAGCTAGAAACAACTTATAGTGAAGGGAGGGGTGGGGGGGGAAACATCCACTCAGAAAATAAATGATAGGACAAAAGCTATCTTGGAAACAATTCTGGAAACTAATCATAGCGTAAAAGATGAACTGCTGTTTAAACAAGACTGTTTGCTCTTTATCCACCACAGACTACAAAATCCCGGTAATTCGTGCTGTCCACATGTAGGCCACTTCTGCAATCTAAACCATGTTATCTTTTCGCCTGGAGGAACCCATGCAGTATCTCAAAACTTGTTCTACGTTAAACCTCCAAGGAAATAAGATGTTATGCTTACTGCTGCTAGTAGACTCTGAGGCTTCTGATGCAGTAGAAATATTATCTGAAAACTTTTCTTCTGTTGCACTGAAGTAATTAAGACCTCCCATTTTGTCTTCTCCCTGTTCTGAAGTATTGGCTGCAGCAGTTATGAGTGAATTCTTACCTCCACTCAAGACAGATGAAGGCTCTATCACAACAGGGTTTGCATCCTAAAATTAGTAAGCAAGTAGAAAAGTTAACTATAAGCCAATATCAAAGACATTTAACATCAGTCAAATTAATTACCAGCTTTCACAGCTGTGTGACCACCCTGCATATCACAACAAGCTTTATAGAAAAAAAAAATAATTCTAGATGTACTGATGAAAAATCTGCAGAAACAGGCAAAACTGCTAAACCAATAGAATAAACTCTTCTGCACAATACAAAAATGTGAAATGCCAGATTTATTTTCTCTATCTAGATACATAAGACAACAAGCATTTTAGACAGATGTAATCACAGACTGTAAATATTTGAAGATTTGTCCTTGTTGAATATCATACGATTAAATGAGAACAGCAAGCACAAGAACAAAAAACGTTCTTTCCTCAAACCTGCAACATTTGAGTCTTCCCTAACTTTGTTTCAAAACAAAGTTCCTTTGTTTCCTTTGGAGAAACAGCATTGCAAAGGCAATCTGGCTCCCTCTCAGGCAAGATGAAGGTGGGCAAAAAAGTCTGCATCCCTCAAAAGCACAATTTGCCAGTCCGCTACAGACAAGATGCAAGATGAATCCTACCCAATTTAGAGCACCAGTCACAACAAGAAATGTCAATAAATGAGAAAGCAGAAGAAGGAGGGAATTAACTGAGGCCTTAGAGAAGAAAAGCGAAAATCCAGGCTATGAGCATCACTGGCAAGTGTTCTGTGTTGTCTCCTATTTATCACATCACTAAACACAGCATCTTGTCAAATAACAAAACTGTGCAATAAAGCTAAAAGTATAAAAATAAAAATAAAACCTATGTTGGAATTACAATAATCACTTATAGAGTTTCATGGAAATTCTGAGTGTTCTCTTTGCTCAAGAGGTAGACAGAGCAACTAATGGCATTGTGCTGCTGTGCAAAGGATTAGGTACGAAATCTTGTGCACACCTGAGTACTCACACGGCGACAAGGATCAAACTACCTACTATTTCAGGAATTTAAGCCCTCATTTGTCCACTTTATTGTGCACAAAGAATAACTGTAATTACATGGTTAGTTAATGCACACATGGCAGTTTTCTGAATATTTTTAGTTATTTATAAAACAACTCAAATATTTATATGATTACGTATCATATATAAAACTCTACTGCTAAATAGTTTATTTCACTTATTCTATATTCTTGATTGCAAAGAATATTTATCTCCACCTCAGTTAAATTTAATAAAATTTAATAAAGTTTACTCATTGTTATATGTTATTATATATTACTAATATATATTTTATTATAAATTTGATAAAATTTAATAAAATAAATAAGTAGGCTTTGTTTTGTAAAATTCATAGTGATGCTTTAACTTTTACATTTTAGTTGGAGGGTATATGTAACTATAAGGTTTTAGCAGGACTCCTTTGATCACCACCAGGTGCTCATAAATCAAATTATACCAATTCCCTCCTTCATTTGTCCAGAAAATGCACGGTGTGTATTTGTGGGCCAAGCAAAGTCAAAAACAAAAAAGGTAGCTTTATTATCAAACGAATCCAGAGACTTCAGGGAAGTACTATTGTGAGACTATGCTTTTATTCAGAAAAGTATTTTGACATGCAGGAACGATGAAACAAAGTAGAGAAGGACATGACAGTTTAATGAAATTATAGTGGAAAGCTCACCATGTGCCAATGATTCAGCAAAACAATTATTTTCCACTAAGAGACAGGAGATACTTAATTTCAAGCATTATTGGTTAAGCAGTCATTTGCTCCCTACTCTTTTTTTCATGAGCACATTCACAAAAACAAAGAAATCACTTCTTCAGTACACATTATTATACTTACGTATTTGACATATTCCTTCCACTGGTGCCACCATGGCATTGCAATAAGAAACCAGTTGTGCCCTGGCTGAAGGCCATACCTGCTTTCTCTCTCTAACCAGCCTCTGGACATATAGAATGAACAACATGAAGTATTAGCTGAAACGGGGAAATTAAAGTTCTTCTGAACATATTAAAAGGTGATTCTGAAACCCATTTAAGATTCTGAGCAAAACATGTACCTAATAATCTGTCCTTCCTCTTCTGGAGTGGCAGGTCGTAGCCCCAAAACTATATGACACACCTGGAAGAGGAAAGTAATTCTTATTAAGAACTACATGACTATGAAATGAGCATCAGGTAAAAGAAAGAACAGAACAATTCTAATGGGACTCTTCAAAAAATTTGTTTTAGTTATGTACCAAAATTACCTAAAATTGAACAAATCACTAAAGAAAAAAAAAACCAACAACCAAAAAAAACCAAAATGGAAACGGGAGAAAATGGGGAGACGCGGTTATAAATGGGACAAAGGAAATCGAGCACATGAAGAGATGGAGGGAGAAGCTTAAAGCAGTCCAACCAACCAGTCACCTCCAAAAACGCTCTCAAAATTGTAGAACATTCTCTGGATGTCTGATGCTTTTTTATTTTTTTTTCTTTTTGAAACAAATGCAGAAGAAAAAGGCACCCTCCCCTAGATGGCCGCTCGATTTGGGTGGGGTTCTGTTCCGAGCACGAGACAGCAGTCCCAGAAGGCTGGCATTTCACTCCTCTCCTCCCAGTAAAACCACGCTGGCCTTGGCCGCAGTGGGGTCTCCGGCTGGGCGTGCGGCAGGGAGTGAGGAGCACAGGGAAACAGTCTCTGCAGGAGCCTTTGTTTCCCATCGCAGGGAGGAGGGTCAGCTGTCTCGTCTCCGAGACGGTTTTCAAATTGGTTGCTACTCATAACATGATTTATAGTCTTTTCCTTATGTCTCTTTGGAGGCTATCAATTTGCATCTCAGCTGGAGATTTCTAATGACTGGTGAGATAACTTATTTAAATTTATATTACAGTGTGAGAGAACATTTCACATTCCGAATAAAACAAAGGCCATTAGCTGCTGGGAAGCAACAGATTTTCCAGGACACACAACACAGCTGGCTCTGCTGTTTCTTTTTGAACTCCTGTAACACACGCTAGTATCAGATTCTTCACATAAACTGCTCCTGCTGCAAACAAACCAATTTGTTGTCAAGCTTTCCAAGGCATTCCACTCAGGCTACTTCGCTTTTCTGTCTGCAGGTGAGACACACAAGCTCACGACAGTTCAAATAAATACCCAGACAAATCAATAGCAGACTCTGTCCTGTGCAAGTATGCTGTTGAGCCTGCAGCATGAGACAAGGGTGCCTGATATGACAAAGCTATCAAAGTATATAAAAATAAAAATCTAACACGAAAATGTAGCAACTCTGTCAGGAGAAAAAAAAAAAAAACAAACAACTGTAAATGAGACCTCCAACAAGCAATGTGTAACAACTGTGGTGTGTAATCATCAGCGAGACAAATTTATTAAAAAATGTTCATTCATTCTACCTCAATATTGCACAGATATTTGTTAGTTAATCAATATTAAGTTATGATAGGATATTTGATGCTAGGCAGTCCAAAAATAAAGACACTCCTTCTTGACCAGGCTGCAGTGTAAGCAAATGCTGATGTGATTAGAGATAAAAAGAATTCGCAGAACTTTCTGATTTTGTTCTTTCCAGCTGTGGTGTAGCTGATGGCCATAGAATACTCTCACTCAGTCCCCATTAAGTTCTTGGCAATATAGTACAAAATAGTAATCTAACAACAGAAGTCCTCCATAATAATCCCTAAAAATTGATTAGCCATTTATTAAAAATGAAAAATAATACTAGTCTAGGGTCACAAACCAGAGCATCAGTAGTATGCTATTCCGGTAGCCACTCACAACAATTACTTGTTTTTTTAAAAAAAACACAGACCTTCTTTCTGACGAAATATTTTTCTGCTACAGTCTGACCCTGTAACTGATTAAGCTTCACTCATAAGACAAGAACAGAGCCCACTGGTGCTCCCTGGCCCTCCCTGGGAGAACCGAGACTGTCCTACAGGGCTGGAGGCGAACACTAAATTAGGATTAATCTTCAAGGCTCCATTAGGATTATTATTACTTAAATTCAAAGTTAAGGACACAAACTGCAGTGAATGAAAATACTCTTAGGGGGTTATTGTCTGTACAAAGTGAGCCAGCACTAAAATATGACTTATAAGGATTTATAAAAATCCAGATCAAGCTCAGTTAAAAACAAATCCAGCGCACACTTCACCCTCAGCTTCTGCAACACGGCATCACAGCGTTCGAGGACTGCTCCACTAAGAAAGCAATGACAGGTTCCTTAGACAGCCTTAACAGAAAATGTAAAGGGAAAGAGTCAGCAATACCTTTTCCCACTTCCCATGTCACTTTCTCAGCAAAGATTTGCAAGAACAACTGTTTAAGAACACGGCCTTTTTCTAATGGCAAATATAACTGCTGATACGCTTGAAATTTCTTTTCATTTTATAAACAGTACACTACATTCACTTTAACAAATTATGGTTTAGGCATCTCCATATGCTGCAAAGAACAGTAATCCAATAGATCTTCATTCTGCCAAGGTAACGCACAATGGCGAAACCACGTAACTTATCACAATAGACAAAACCGCAAGCATGCTGACACAAATGCTGACGCTGCACTTCATGGCCACATAAAAAGCTAGTGAGTTAATTACTATAATTTTCAAGTTTAAATTTCCTCTAAACTTACCTGAAAAAGTAGATTTAAAAATTCATTGGCAAGTGCACTCTTCACGCTCCATATCTGGTAGTCCTCCAGAGTGAGATGTCCAAGCTTAGTTAAAGGGAAGAGAAGGAAAGGGGAAGGAAAAAACACCAAACCATTAACCTATTTCTACTAAAATGCTCATTAAATGTGTCATACAAGGCATGTCATACAAGGCATGACAAAGTCAGAGNTTTGATAAAAATTAGCATCTACCACCAATAATAAAACCTGATTCAATGAAAGAAGAAAAATCCAGTTTTAACATATGCAACCTAAAGGACCAAATAGCTTTAAGAGTACAGAGGACAAACTATGCACAGCGTGTAACCTTTGCTCCTACTCTCCATCCTTCAGACGCAGTGCTCATGCTCAACTGCAGCAGTCATACTTTCTCAAACCATGAAACCAGCAGAAGCAGCATGTGACTGGTCAGGGCAATCACTTTGTAGGACACAAAAGAAGACTGAGACTATCCAAGACTTTGATCGTCCAAATGCACATATAGATACTTGCATCCATTCAGACACCCATCACCTTCTTCCACGGGCTGGGAAAAACTATTTTGGATCATTAAGTCCTTATGATCTTACCTACAACACAAGTCCTACTAATTCTTAATGACTTGCAAAGTTACAGTAGCATAACACTGACCGATGTCAGAGGAACGTCTGATTTTCAACAATTCAGTGACAGGATCAATCTGCATGTTTTATATTGTAATATAATTCATAGCCATTTTTACAGCAGTGGCAGTTACTCCACCTCTTCTTACAGATCGTTTTCTCCAGAGTTCACACAGGTCAAAGCTAACGCATGAAAAGGGGTTAAGTAATTTATGTAATTACTGTACCATCCGCTCTTTCCAGCACTACATTCATGATGCAAGTATTCAAGATATTCTGACGAGTTACTCTTCTTTTTTAACTCTTTGTGGAAACGAGACTGCTATACACTTGCTTAGAAACTACCCTTTTTAAACAAGCGAACAAAAAAACCCTCAGAGGATGAAAGAAGAGCTCACTGAAGCCATATTTTCTTTCATAATGAAAGAATTATAATAAAATATTTTCACACCACTTTGTTGGAGAACAAGCAGGCAAGACAACAATTCAAATAAGTAATTAAGCATTTCTAGACATTCTTTATAGATTTTCTTAAATTATTTACAGTTTCCAGACACTCTTCCTAACTGGTGAAGCAAAGGATGAAATAATGCAAACAACTTCCCCTACATTGTTTGCAGACGATAATGGCTATCTCAAAAAAGAAAGAACATACTTAAAGATCTACACACAGCCAACTATAAAGCACAATATGAACTACGAAAACTTTTTGCTGTGGGTCACGACAGTCATGATAGATACCTCCATAGTTTCACGGATACTTGGCTCTGAAACAGTATCATCGTATACACTTCACTGGTTGTAACATTATTGCAAATCAAGTAATCTAATAATCATAGTGCATAAGTTACTATAGAATTAATACAGATCTCTTCCAGAATAGGAGGATAACATGTCTTTACACAGCATAAAATAGACGATATACTAATGCACTACCCCTTTTTTCATAAGATCATTTTTAACATGAAACAAAAGAACAGTTTCTCCAGAACAGAAGTCAAGCATCAGATTTAAAACTGGTATTAATTATGCATAGCAAAGCCTCGCAAACAGTGTATGCTTCAAATTAATTTCATCTGGTTATGTATTTTTGGTTTAGTTTCATATATAAAAATGGGTTATAAAATTCAAACATGTTCTTTCTCTCACAGAACAATGTGGGAAATTTTAATGGAAGACTGACATTTCTTGAAAGAGATTCTTTTATTGACACATCTCTGCTTTAAAGAGAGCACAGGATTTTACTTTCTTTCTTATAAATAAACTGAAGATACTAGGATATAAAAACGACAAGGAAAGAATAGCAAATTCCTACCTTTGTGGTATCATGCATATTCAAAATATCTTCTACAATTTCAGACAAATCCATGTCCAATTCCTTAACAAACAAAAGGATTAGAAAACAGAGTTAAATTCTCACAGCACTCTGGAGCTGTATAACTAAATATAACTGTAAGAAATGTTGATGGTACATTTATGTAATTCACAACTGTGCTTCCAGACAGTTATACTTATGTACCTAAGGTTTCTTTATATGGAAGAGCATCTATTACAGTCAAATCATTCTGCTTTGGTTAATGGCAGGTCGAAGTTATGCAAGGTAACTTACATCCAGTTATCAATACTCCCCAGCTAAGGCAGTTCAAGGAAGCCTGTATTTCACCGAAACCATGTTCAAACATTCACAGTCCTATTTTTGAAGGATGACTTTAAGAAACAGAAGCAAATGAATACAAAACCAAATATAACTTACAGGTATTTTATCAGTACGGTTATCTTTCCAGACCTCTAAAAGTGCAACCACCATTTCTTTAAGTTCAGTGCGAGACAACACACCATCCCGGTCAATGTCAAAAACCTTGAAGCAAACTGAAAAGAAAGGAAATTACTTTTCTATGTTAGAACTACTCAACAACTATTTTTTTTCTTGCAGAATGTAAGTCTGCAGAGTCACAAGAACATGATTTAGTGCTGACAGTTTTGATGAGGCAGGATGCATGTGTGGTAGTGAGGAAATGGAGCAGCTGTGTTTAATAAACTGAAATCTAGATTCCTGCAATTCTGTGCTGTGTTTTCTGATGTGACAGAGCAGCGAACATATGTGCATCCAGAATTTTCCAGTGAATGATAGCTTTTAAGTTGCAGCAATATAACTTTGGAAAAGTGTGGAACAAAGGTATTTCAAAACACAAAAACCTTGCAGGGAGCCAGCTGAAAACTGGACAGTAAACAAGCCACAACATGCTATTCACTACAAGACAAACAGGACATTTGTTTTATACTATATATAATGAATAGATAAGTGTTTGCTCTTTCTATACTGAGATGCATACTTCCACATCATAATGCAGAACAATGAAAAATAACTGCAGAAATATTTTTTTTTCCCCAAACAGGTCAACAATTTATGTGAAGTTATGGAGAAGTTATAAAATATGCAGAATTAGGTTTAATCATGCTTTATAAAAGGAAGTCTTGATATTTAAAATTCCTTTAACTTTTTAACTTCTAAAGCCTGTCACCTTTCACAGACACACACTTTTTCAGTGGAAAAAAACTCTAAAAATGTGGAAACAACTAAACTTCATTGCTCAAACTGAAAAAAATTTAAAAGTAATAGTTAACATTTCACATACTTACACTTCTGTCTTTCTGCCAAGGGTCCCCTGCAACATGCTGAGAGCCCACAGGAAATTTCTTTAAAATCTATGTGATTGTCTCGGTTTTCATCAAAAGCATTAAACAAACCTGCAAACCACAAAAGCATCTCCTGTTACAGCACCTAGCTGAAACAGCTGACAATCATACTTTGCATTTACCTGAAGGGTTAACAGTTCCTACGAAACTCACTGAATACCACCGCAAATTTGACCCTAAGTGAGTGAGGAGTTCCTGTTGCTGGCCTTCAAAAGATCTAAGAGTTCTATTTATTCAGCACATACCACTTTATTTTATCCCATAAAAACTCTTTTTTTTTTTTTCAAGTGACAATGACTCAGTTGCAGTATCCACAGAAGACATGTAGAATGACCAGAAACCATTCAAGTTTCCCCATAGCAGCTGTGTAAAATTATATCACTAAGTAGGTAAAATGCACTTACAAGGAAAAGGATGTGCAAATATATCCCTATTGAATTGAACACAAGTTCAGGCATTCTAACAGCTTGCATCATTCGCAGATGAATGTCCCATTTTCTACTTACTGCTGCCACTTGTCTGCAAAGCTAACCACTTGGTGATAAAAAATTGTCACTCTAGGACAGCAGACAAAAACTAGCATGTAAGTAGAATGCTACTTAACATTCTTATGCTGTGCGGTAAATGACAATTAGACAATTGTAACCACCAGAGTGGCTTCAACTTGAAAGACCAGCTTGGTTATTAATGAGTCTGCATTGCAACATACAAGTCTCCTGCCCAAGTCTTCTGAACAAAACCTTCCTTAACTTACACTATTATGGAAGACTGTTTCATTGACCACGCGATACAACTTCTGACTTGCATGCTGAAATGTCATTTAAAAATGAAACATTTGTCAGTTTAAACATGGTCTTCTATTTAATCTCATTCACGGACAGCAGAATATTTTTGTCATTATAGAATCTTAAGGAATCCAATGAAAAACTTCAAGCTACTACAAGGCAAATTATGCATCAAGTTGGACATATTTTCTGACATCTAATAAGGCTGCAACACACAGAATCATGATTTCCTTTGTCATTCCAGATTTTCCAAAAAATAGAGGTTTCTCGGGTATCTTTTTCATTTTCAAACATTCAGAACTCAGTGGAATGCATCTCTCTAATTCAAGCTTAAAATACATTTTAAAATAGGCCCACTTTTGAAGCCATAAAATCTGTACGTCAGCAGACCATCCGGTACTGCAGACCCCAGCAACATTGATTCCTCACACGTTTGACTGAAGTTCCATACCTTCACTCAGAGATGGATGAATAGGAGGGGAAACTAAGGGGGCAAATGTTTCTAAATCGAAACGTCCAGTTCTTGATTGAGCTTTTAGCAGCCAGTATCGTTTTTCAAGATCGATGATGTCAGATTCTTCCACTGTATAATCAACAAAAGAAAATTTTGGTAATATCTAGACCATCTTAGAATTCAGCACCAAATAAAAATGCAGCATGATTTTGTCGCAAAGAGAGATGATGTTAGTTTTCTTATACCTTACTCCTGCATACAGAAATTAAGAATACGAGCAGTAGAGAAATAAAAATTCAATTTTACCTTCTTGATCTACACAATCATTTTACCTGTTCACCATCTAGGAGTTCAATATCAATAACACATCACCACAAGTGTTTAGAAATACAGAGATGAACTTTTCCCACTGCTAAAGGCACCATCAGTCTCTTAATTTTCACATATTTCTTCTTGGTGAACTGAATAGGTAGATTATACGTGCAATATCTTATTTTCCCAAGGTATCCATTATTTAATTCCTCTAAAAGGACTCAAGGTAGCATTTAAAAAAAAAAAGCAAAAACAGAACTCTTACAGGGAAAAAAAAAAATCGAGTACTCCTCTGGTCTTGAAAAATTCTTATTTGAAATTTTTAGCCTTCTTATAAAGTAAGAAGGCTAAATTTTAATGTGACATTTAAATACTACATCTCAGAACTATTTTTTTCAAATATAAAATAGTTTGTTTCACTTTATTATTTATAATATAGATGCACTTATAAACCCAGACAACATTGGGGAGTGATTATACAAACCTAGAAGACACTTCATAAGGAGGAAATTGCAAGCTAATTTAAAGAACAGAAAAAAAAACCCAAAACCCCCAAACCAACGAGCAAAACAAGGTGCTACGTAAAAGTGAAGAAAAATAGCCAGAGGAAGAACTTGTGTTTTCTTTCAAAGTATTATTATATACAAAAGCCAGTCTGCTTACATTTTGTCCTTGAAATTAAATATACATACAACATTATTAAGTTTCTGCTCAACAATACTTTCAACCTTTTTACACATTCAAGTGTGTCAAAACACCGCTTTAGGTCAGTGCATATTAATTGGTTCTCAAATAGATATGTAATGACAAAGCTGTCTATATTAAGAACCACTACGTGTGATCCCATTCCCAGATGGTTCTGAGTCTTTAAATCCACGCCAGCTCTCTAATAGGTTTAACTTGAGCTATTTGGCCTGGTTTAGTCTACAGAAACAATAATAATCCTGTAAGGCTTAAAAACAGAAGAGAACCAAAAAAAAGGTTATATGTCAAATTGAAATTTCATTGATTTCTTTTCCCATTTCTATCATCAGGAGTAGTTACTTTATCAGAAGAGTAACTTAGGTAACCTACAATAAGCACAAACTAGTTGTAACTACCCAGAAGGCACATCATGTAATGCATCACAAACTACACAATACCTTACACCCCTCATCAGCAGAAAGTTTGGAAAAATTTTAACAAAAGATTAATACCAGAAGTAGAGTTGGAGGAGTGGAAGGGGACTGCACCTTCCTGTTAATATTTTTAGACAGTCTAACTAGAAAAGTCGCATGAGTGAAAACACATCCTCCTTTTCCTCTGTGCATTCAGTACAATCACTACCCAGACCACGCACCCACACCGAAGCTGCAGTTCTAGGGTCACGCTGAGCTACCGTAACTTCAGGCTGAACAGAGGAAGTTTGCCTTCCCCCTTAACTCCCAGGCACATGGTGCAGCATCCTCACTTGCATTGTTATCAGCTATAGTGCATTTACACAGTGAGATAAGAACTGATCCAAAAGAAAAACTAAACTGATTGCTTCTCCTCTCCCCCTCCTTCCTAGATGGATCAATCCCCTATGTGGCTTACCATCTCCTGACTCTTGGTTGTGTTGTAACCACAGAATCATAGAACGACCTGTAAGGGTCACCTATTCCAACCCCCCTGCGATGAGCAGGGCCATCTTCAACTCGATCAGGTCGCTCAGAGCCCCGTCTAGCCTGACCTTGAACATTTCCAGGGATGGGGCATCGACCACCCCTCTGGGCAACCCGTGCCAGTGTTTCACCACCCTCAGCGTAAAAAATTTCTTCCATACATCTGGTCTGAATCTCCCCTCTTTTAGTTTAAAACCGTTACCCCTTGTCCTATCACTAAAGGCCCTGCTAAAGTCTGTCCTCAATACATAAGGAAATGGTAGTCTAAACATACAAAGGAACATTATTCTAATAGAAATCAAGAAAGAGAAAGAGTTACTTCTTTGAAGATCAGCATACAGAAATATCCTAGATGCTTAGGACTGCCACAGATCTAAGCACCTTCTTGATCCTAAGCAGAATAGTGAAGTGATGTAGAGCTTGATGTAGAACAAGAAATACAGGGATGTCTTGATGATTCAACGACATATCTGCCCCAAAAAGGTCTGCAGATCAACAGATGAGAAAAAAACCTACCAAACAAAATACACTTTCCCTCAATCCTGTTGCCTCTACAAGTATCTGGGTGCTACGGTACTGACAAGAAAGAGCTCGCAAGACATGGCATTGGGACTAGAGTACCAGCATTCTGCAGAAAACACAAGAGAAAGTACATTCATGGAGCTTCAAGAACAGAAATTAAAAAAAAAGTAAAACGACAAATGAAAGGTAAAAGTCACTTTATGAGACAGAACCTTAAGTACACGAAGAGAATCACAGTACTATTATACTACCTAAACAACTGCACATAACGGGCAACTTTGTACTGTCATTTAGAAGAACTGCACATAACACATTATCGCTCTCATTAGCAAACACAAAAGCATTATGCCAATTCTCTTGAGCATAAGCATGTAAATCACTTTGTTTCCTTTTAATCTACCTTTGTGACTAGGAAGAATAACAAATGTGCTAGCTGCACTTCATTCTTGAAATGACGCAACACTAAGAATATTCAAAACACATAATGAAGCTCACATTGTCTTTACTGAAGAGAAAATCTGCAGAAACGTACATTCACTGGCAGGTGCATGATTTATCTTTAGTAGTTCAGAACTGAAAGATAGGTTCTCTGGCAAAATAAAACATTCTCAAGTATCTACAGTAGAAGCTAGCTGTACTCCCTTTTTTAAATTGTACTCGTACAGTGCTAACTTTATTGCTTTATCATTTTAATCTCAAAAAAAGCAAGGTTATCAGAAAGCATCCTATCTGCGTTTCAGTCAAGCAGTGGTTGAAATGACATGGTCATTTAAAAGACGAAGAATTTTCAAATACTCATCTTCAAAAGAATAGTTAGTAAGTATTAGCATAAGCGCCCCATTGACATTATAGCCAAGGCAGGTGCAGTGTATTGACTTTCCACAGAAGAGCCAAACATTTTAGAAGGTAAAACTGACATAGTAGTAAATAACGCTCTTTGTACTGCTTAGACTTACACAACTTCGGTTGAATATAAGTAAAAATGTGACAAAATAGTATTTTTCTTTCATAGTAACAAGGAATTGGAGCCCACTGCAATAGTTTCACTTACATGAAATACAGGAAGATTTATTGGATTACAGCACGTGAAAGTTTAACTCCACAGTTGAAAAGCCAGCTGTTACATGATTTAATTTCTCCAGTGTGATTTTTCTGCACATAACTTTGTAAATTAATCTCGGTATACACAGGGCACCATCTATTCCTCAATAAATCTAAACTAAAAGAAATTGCTTGCAATTTATGATATATACATATAGTCATATTTGTTATTGAAGTTTAAATGAAGCATGATAAAAGCAGACTGCACTTATTATCCAAACATACTAATGTTTATGAAAAAATACCATCCTCTTCTAAAGAGGTTTTACATGGATGATGTATTTCACCTTTGCAAAGTATAAATTATTTTGTTCCGAATGCCTGTTCAAATCACATCAGAAGTGTGAAATGGGTTTTCATTCAGCAGTTCAACTTTAAATAACTTAAGATCATTTAAAAAAATTAGTCTTATAAATACAATATAGTCCAAAACATCACAACAGTCTGGCTTTCTAGGCCACATAAGTAATCATTTTTGTCAATTAAATATATGATACGACTCTTTGAGGTCATATGAAGATATTGTGCACCTGTGAAATTTAGGCATACAGTACCAGTTTACTACCATATATTATTTTATGTCTCCCCATCACTTGTCCATTAAAAATACGAAAAACTTTCAGATGTGCAAAATTTTGAATAGTGTTTCATAGTTCAATTCTTTTAAGAATTAGACTGATAGCGTCAAGTACACTTCAAGCCACAGTCTTCATATACTCAAGGAAGAACATGAAAACAAAGTATTTTCAGAAAAAAGATGCATCTGAGCAACTGTAAATCTACTAAAAATGAGTTAATTGAAAGCCAGCTGACATACTGTGATTGACAGTCAGGCTGCACGACAGTAACAAACATCAAAAAAGCACCATTCATTTTAATGCCATTTTCATGAAATGTACACCCTTCTTAAATATTACATAGGCAGCAAGCCATGAGTATCCTTCTCTAAGAAAAAAAAATTTAAAACATTTTCATTTCAGGCACTATTTATTAAATTCTTTATAACATCAGAATTTATTAACTATTTCAATATATTTTAAAACTTTTAATTTTTACCCACCTAATGGTACAATCCTCTCTGGTTCACAGCAGTAGAAGCATACCATATTCCCAACATTTTAACTGAAACTTGGTTTGTTTTACCAGTTACCATATCCTCCACGCAAAACCCAGTTCCCAGTTGCAGAGACGGCTCTTCATCGTGCAGTGGCTGAGTCAGAACCTGAGATCGAATGACTGAACCCTAAACAGTGTTTATGACTAACCACGGTTGGTTGCGGCTTTCAGATTAACACACGGAAGACTCTGGGACCTGGGCACAGAGAGCTGCTTCGCAAGACATAAAATAGCCTGGGAACTAAGAGGATAACAAAGTGGCAAGATGCAGATTAAGTGACACTGAGGGTTTTTCTTATTGGCCTAGCCTGCTGTAATACTTTCTTTTTTTTCTTTTTTTCCCCACTAACTGAAAATAGACACACAGAGAAGGGAATATTGTAACTTCAGTCAAGATCCTTGTGTGTATCAGACACAACTACCCAGGCGCTCATCTAGTAAAACATAGCTTGTCAGCGCCTTAAGATGGGAACCCATACAGAAGAGGCATTAAACACTACAGGTCCTCTCAAACCACAACTGTTCACACACTTGGAAAACAAAAAATAGCACAGAATGAAATATGCTCTTAAAGGCACCTTTAATAAAGCCAGAATCTTCAGAATTGTCTTCTAGTGGCCCTCCATATACCATTAAGAGACAGTGTTTCAAAAGTGGGTACTAGAACTGAAGTGGGCAAGCTACAGAATATGCATTTACATCCAGACAGCCTTTTAACGTGAGCAAAGTGAAGTGATGACTTCATTTCACTCTCCTTTCACAGACTGGCATCTTCATCCTACCATAAAGCCCTACGGGTTTATAAATCCATCTCTGTGAGGAGTTACTTCCACAACATTCAGTTTCCATTTTATACTGTTTTAAAACCTCACTCTTCCCTTTCAGCCATGCTGTCTGGTTATCTAGGGCTTCTCTCATTATGTTAAATAAGCAATAACTGTACCTTCTAAAATATAATTATTATACTGATTACACACTATATCTTACTGCACCTCAGTACATAAGAGCTGTCAGAAAAAGCACGAGTATTTTGATGAATTTTTCTGATGACAGAAGAGAGACTCTTCAATGCAAAGGAGAATTAGGATGCTATTTAATAAGAACTCAGTGACACAAGAGCCAGGTAACAAAGAAGTACAAATTACAAGGTCTGTCAGTTTGAAACCAGTAACCGCTCTGATAAATGGGAATATTCTCCCCATGGAAAAGGACTGAAAACCTGAGTATATAAGCCCATCCCGTGACACTGAGACACGCCAAAATGACACGGTCACAAAAAAAAGAACCACCACCTATGTTGCAGCAGCCGAAATATTTCCAGCCAAATGAAGGAAACCAGTGAGGTCTCACCTGGAGTCAATATGACAGCAATGTATCACCCAAGTGCGAGATGGAATGGTGGATGGTGGCACCTGGTCCAAAACAGACCTGAACTGGGCTCATTTTACTTTGACAACAAGGTCAAGAAGAAACCTAAGAGTCACTTGCATTTATACTGAATGGTAAAAAGGAAGGAGAGGAGAGACTGTCTGAAACCAAGGACAATGCGGACAGAAAATTGAGACATAAACTGCCCACAAATAGATGTAGAAGATGTACTGGAATAGTTTTTCCCAATTGGATAACAACAAAACCAATAAGCCTCAGCATTCTATGAAAGGAAAGATACAGTGACCCCCAGGGTCTGCACTAGGTGGGACAGGAGACTCTTCCATAACGTCTCACGCTCCCGTACGTGTCTCTGCCAGACTAAGCCACAGAAAGCTGCACTTCGCAGGAGGGACGGAGCGAGGTCCACACTGATACAAGAGTGCAAACCAGCCAGGGCAGGCAACAAAAAGACATCCTCCCCTGGGCTGGAACTGCTGTATTATTGAATTACTGCATTTGGACTTAGAGTACCAGAGAAGATTAGGAGTTGAATTTGTAATTATTAAGGATGTATAATGACTTGGGGGAACATCCGCCTACAGAGAATTTTAGTGTTGGTAGCAGTCCCTGACAGGATTTATCTTTGATTTACATGCTCCACTGCAGTCAGGAAGCCAATCATACTGCAAAACTGAGAAAATCCAAACTAATGTTACTTTGTCAGTGCTCAGGTATAGGAGAGACTCATATCCCTGGAACTGGTTTTGGGGAACAAAGGTCCAAGAGGAACTTCAGTTATTTTGGTAGCTTTCAAATGAAATGATTCATATTTATGATTTAAGTGAAACGGAACAAAATTTGATTAAAAGCAGCAAGTGTGTGCACCTTCCTGTAACTTCTAACTTTCATTTCTAACTATGTGTTGAGAAATACAATTAAAGTCATCTGCATACCAAAATAAATGTTATTTACAAATGAAAAATTAGAATTCCTTTGTTTCCCTCATAGCTTGGCTCATTAAGCAAATTTAAATGGAGTCACTGACGCTTTGAAATAAAACTTTCGCTGTCTGATTCTAAATCAATGTTAATGACTTTCACTATTTTTATCACTGCAATTTTTCATGTCTCTGACACATTATTCAAGATGTTCAACAGGAAGCACCCTGAAGCTTGCGCCAGGAGAGGGCGTGCTGCCGCCCAGCCGCAGCCCAGCAGCCAGGTGAGAAATTCACAATTGCACCAGCAAGTTTCACAAAGTAGTTTTCATTTTACAGTAGAAGAAATTTTAAAAACTTTCACCCTGTTGCTATACTTTGCTAACAGTGTTTGCCTAGGTTTACTAAACATTATTTCAGTTACTTGTTCTCCCAAAAGGCAACCATTATCCTAGGCAAAAGTATTAAAGACAAGGCTTCATTTAGAGCAAAGGAACTGTCATAACAGCTCTTACTGTTTTTACACTGTCATCTGTGTTAAGACTACTTCCGTACTAAATTTCTTATTCTTTAGATTGACCTGATTGGACTGCAATTATTAAACTTAAAAAACAAAACAGCAAGGCCCCAAGTATTCATATTTTACCGCAATTACTGATTTTTTTTTTTCCTTTTCCTCTCTTTTGCATCTGTTGTATGAGATTCCTATACTGTCTCAAATCACACGGGAAACCATCAGATCCATCAAAGTATTTGTCCAGACCTGGGGGAGGCTGGTTAGCCCACTAGCAGGTTAGTTCACCAGTTCATCTTCCTACTATCTTAAATTCCTGTCAATTTTCTGTATCTGTCATTCAAAAGATACCGGGCTGCAGACATCATAACACAGCACAACCACTTTCTGTTTTTCTTATTACATTTAACTGAAACACCACAAAACTACAATAAAATTTAATTTTATTTAGAGGTCCAAACATAACTGGCTATGAACTGTCCAAATTTGTTTAAGTATACTGAGCCTGCGGACAGCATGCACTTTGAAACACGTTACTGATTCAAAAATACATATAAGCTGCTTAGTCTCTGGAATGCAATGAAAAGCCCGACCCCAGATCTGACACGTACTTGAAGATTCAATAACCACCTCAAGCACTCTCAAGTATTTTATTTCAGCTTTTTAATCCTAACAATGGGAAACGACATTTTTCACTCAGTTCTACCTTCACTACACCCAGCCAACAGCTTATAAAAGTTGTCAGTGAAGAAACAGAGAGCACCAACTACCAGAAAACACCAATTTTGTCAGTAGCTTGATGCAATACATAGCAACAGAAATTTTTTTTTCCAGAATTTTTTTCCCCAAGAACATAGGTTGTGTTTAAACACCCAGAAGAGACTCAACACCTTGCAAACATGTTTCATGAGGCTCTGAAAATCTAACTTCTCCAACAGAACATGTAGCCATATGAGCTAGCACACGTAAAAGAGCAACCATGCATGCAAGTTTCCTAGAAAAGAAAGAAGACTAAACACTTCCTTCTGTAATTCAGTTTACAGTATCAGATGTCTCAATACACAGGAGTGTTGTGAAATTATTATAAACCAACTTGATCACAGAGAGATTAAAACCAAATACAGGAATATTACTTGAACTTCTAACCTTCAAATATGAGAAATTACAAGATACAGCTAAGATGCAGTGAGCTGATTTCAGGACTGACATTTTCAACAAAGATGATTGCTAGGCTGAGGTAGGATCACTGAGTCTGCTATGAAAATTTAAACAAAGAGCAAGACAGTTGCTTCATGAAGGAGTCAGTATATGTAAGAGCAATTAAGCAAGATTTGAGACTCTATCGTTGAAGATGTCAAAGAGGTAACTGGAAATTAGAGGGGACAAGAGTCATTAACAGGAAAACAGACAACGCTCCTGCAGAAGGCACGCTCAGGAAAGGAATGTAAGGCTGAATGGGGAGTGAGACACCATGATTAGTTGAAAAGTCCCTGCGATCAAAGAGGCTCCAAGGTAAACAGGTACTTGAGGCAATGTGAGTTGATAGAGACGGATTAAGTAACTGGGATTCTGTTAAGACAAAGGTTGAGAAATTTGAGATAAGAAGATGAAAATGCTCTCTCTACGAAAAGGAAAAAACACACTAACTACTACAGTAGAAACAAATATGACATGGAATCACATAAATTTTTTTTTCTAAGAACTAGAACAGATTTTGTCTCCATTCATTTCTTTCTAATATGCTTCTTATCCAGTCTCTTTAATTTTGTTTTTATTTATAGCACTTCAGTCTTAATTTCTCTAATTCTTTAAAAAAAATCTTTTAAAACTGAAAAAATCTCTTGTCTTGGAAGCTGAAGAAATAACAGCTTTCGTCTTGGTACAAGAACATAGGTGAGGGTTGGCTAAAGTAGAATATTACGCTGTTCAGCCTAAAGACCATTTCTTTCTTGAATAATTTATTTTGCACATCTGAAATAGCTGGGAATACAGTTCAGGGCCTGGCTGCAGAGGGTAACAGTGACAGGTATATCAAAAACAGAAGTGAGAAAAACATTAAATACGCAATAAAACCTATTAAAAGAGTAGCTCTTAAAAATTTTTCGGTTTTAATTATAAACCTCAGTTTCAGTATAAACTTTCTGCTCAAAGCACAGTAAAAACTGTTCAGAAAACATTTCAATTTCAAAGCATGAAAAAAATCAAAGTAAGCTCTGAGGTAACATCCAGAGGCTTAGGGGGGTAAAGCTTTCTTTGAACACTTAGGGCAAAGGAGACTTGACAAGGTTGGAGGCACGACAGAACTCAATTTGATACAGCTTGATTTTTCCCAGGGCTGAAGTCGAGAAAATTCAGAGGGTTGGTTGTTTTTTTAGCATACCTCTTTCTCTACCTTGTCTACTAGACCTCAGAGTATTTAGAGGTCTTCTGTAACCTCAATGTCTACTGCAGTCTCTCATGTAATGCAAATAAATTACCCGCGTATAAACTTCTAATTTTATTATGCATTTTCGTTTCAGATGGTCAGAACAGAATTTTAATGCTCTTATTTAAAACCAAAAGAAAAAAAAAATGTATGTTGCTTTACTCAAGGAACCCACCATTAAAGAGATTAAATGCCACGCTGACACCAACAAAGAAAATCTATGAGAGTACATAAAACACAACCAGATTGCTCAAATCACTGACATCTCAACAGCAAACACCCTTCTCCTAGAGATACCAAAGTCCCTTAGATGCTTTACTGTAATGTATGCTTACATTATACTTGCACATCAAGTATAATTTATCAGCTTTTTGTTTTTACATTTAATTTAAAAAACAGCTGCTCCTTCTTTTACATTAATATAGACACATAAGGAAGCATTTGTTCTTTGCAGATTATTCCTAAATGCAAATCCTGAGGAGGCTTCTCTTTAGTTAATTCAGTTCCCTGACTACATCACATGCCTGGAACATTACTTATTTTACTGCAGAAAACAAATGAAGAGGTAATACTTATTTTTGAAACCAGCATTATTTTCGGAACTGTCTCAATAGTTTTATAATCCACTATATCTGAAAGAGCAAATATAAACCCAGTATTAATATCAAGTCACTTTAGATACATGTATTTGTCAAAGAGAAGATATTTTCCTTTTTACTTTTTTTAATTTGCTCGATAGCAAACTTCTACTGAAAGAAGTATTGTAATCTCAGTATTGTTATCTCTTAAAAATAATGACCCAGAGTCCTTGTATGTAACAATGTTTTACAAAATGCAGAGAACAAACCAGCAGGGAGAAGAAATTTATCTTGCTGAACAGAACTGCATGTACCTCATCAGAGTAGTGAAATTTAATGAACAACTACAGCAAGGCAACAGTTTATGTCTGTGGACTCTGAAACAGTTCTAAAACCCAAGTATAATAACAAACATCGTTTACTTACAGTGTGTGACTCCAGCCAGGGTTTGATAGAAGGTTGGGGTATCACTATCATCAGTGAGTGTCACATACACACCTCCAGACAGCAGCCAACGGGAAAACGTGAAAGCATCTTTGTTGTGCAATAGCCAAACCCTAAACTTCTCATAGTTTACCTTTTCACTCTGTAAGAAAAATAAGAAAATGAGCACTGTTTTTCTTTGCTTTCTCAGTACCAGTAAATAGGCACCATCCAGCTGTATGAACAATAATTGGGACAAATCTCCTACAAAAATAAGTACTGAAATAATTTCCTTCTTTGGAGCCATGCCTGTTTTTCCCTTCCATTCTGAAATACAGCATTGGGAAGGAAATTAGACTCCTCAGCTCTCTCTGTATTTCAGCCACCTACTCAATGTGGCCTTTGGAAAGTCATTTACTCTGAACCTCAGGTTAAAGGGATTAGAAGAAAAATGGTTACTTATAACTCAAAATAACAGAGGTTATTTTTATGAATTTAAATCTATTATGATAGACAAAAGTTCTTATGTGCCAAGTAACAGGTGCTATAAAAACATAAACATTCTGTTATATCTGCGCATGTATACAAACACTTAACACAGGAAAAATTAGATTTGTGAATAAGTAATAGTATGATTAATCACTGCAGTAGCATGTGAATTTTTTGCCTCTATGGACCAAAACCCACTTTGGAGCACACATGTAAACATGCCATTCACAGTATCTCCTAACTCAGCCTCTCTTGCTGGATGTCTCATGGAACTGCCTGTTCAGGAATACATGCAAACTGTAGATTAACAGAGTTTAAATGCTGTAGAGGCTGTTAAAACCATTTAGTTGAATGGTTTCCAAGCTGTGGCCATGAAACCTTAGGGATCAGCAGACTAATTTCTACAGGACCTACAAAACTAACTAAAATAAAAACAAATCTATTATCGGTAGACAAATTCATCATATGGAGATCCTAATCTCCATGGGAAATAAATAGGGGTCTGCAAAGTGAAAGAGGTTTCAAGTCATTGATTATTCAAACTTCCCCAATATCACAGACCATTAAACCTCACTGAACTACACCTCTGCGGAATCCAACAATTTGCATTTGGCCACGGACTATCTGCAACAGCCAACTGCAGAAAATTTAAAATCCACTACTTCCTTTGCCAGGCTGCTCAAGTTGTTAATCACCATCACTGCTAAAATATTTGCTTCATATTCCAGTTGTAATGGATTATTTCAGGTTCCAGATACTAATTCTTTTTTACACCTCTTTTTCCTAGATTAGAATGTGTTACATTTTTCTCCAACTCCATGCAGAAATACCCCAATACTAGCAGCTACTACGCTAGACTTCCACACAGTTACCATTCAAGGTAGTCAAGATGCTACATCGCTATTCCATCACCAGTTTAGTACACATCCACACTACTGACTGACAGCATGGTCCTAACCTTCCTCTTACCAATGCTGTTTCTGATCCTTCATCCCTTCTCTTTTGTGACAGCAATCACATTAGTGCAGTCATGTGGTAAAACAGATCTAGCTGAAAAATAACCTGCAGGATTAGGAGATACAGAAAAAGGGCTTACTTCTCAGCCAGATCAGTTTCCCCATCCAGTTCATTAAGGCATCATGTAAATACCTGAGCCAGCACAAAGGTAGGAGAATGAATGACAGTCAGGAAAAGGGTAACTCAACTACATCAACTTTGCAGGATTTAACCCCCTATGGAACCACCTGCTTAAGCAAAAAAAACTCTGCTGCCAAATTAACAGAGAAGAAAAAAGTAGGCTTTTTTTTTTTACTTCTGTAACAGTTTGGATCAGAGACAAGATAATTTTCACACTACCTGTTCCACTCTACTCTCCCTCTACATCTTGCACTGCCTTCTGTAAATGCAGCAAGAGCTATGTCACATTTCACTAAGACCCTGCATTCTTCCAATTGATCAGAGGAAGGACAAGGAACAAGAGGGACAGGAAAACTTCGGACAGATGGAAAAAAGCACTGGAAGCAAGTCATGTTTACAGCTGAGCCATGATGGAACCCGAGTAACTACAGCAATACAGATATCACTGAATTGTTTCCTGTATTTCAGAAACAAGAGTGCGGAAAACTCAGATATATAGTAAAGCTTATATTTCTAGATGAGTACATGCAGTAATTCTGAAGAATAGTAGTATCTATAAACATCATCCTTGAAAGCATAAACTCATCCGCCATACGGCAGGAAGGCAGGCCCACAGCAGGAACATTAAACTTTCTTGCTCTCCAGCAATGACCTAGTATGATTAACAGGCCAGTAAATCCTGCTGAGTGGGTTATTACACTATTTTCATTTTAAAAGAAAAATCAATATACAGCATTTTCTTGATCAGGAAAATGGTATGAAGTCAGATTGATACTTCACTTCCTGCAAGTCTTCATAAAGTATTTCTGGATTTCTTGGACAGTGTGCAATGAACTTTTAGGGTATAATTCATCACACCATATTGATGAGAAATTAAAACAGGAAATACTGAAGTGGGTCAGCTTCAGAAACTAGACTGCAGTATACATATGATTTACGATTCCAGCCAAGAATGAAGAATGTAATTGTTGCCTACAAACCCAACAACGGTTACACCATCAGACCAAATGAGTCTGCCTCAGCCAATGCCCATAACTAAATTTATCTTCAATACAGTACAATAAGATTTAAGGTAATTAAGTAATCTGATATCCACAATAATGCTTCTAGTCAATCAGTTTCTCAGTGGAATGTATAATGATGACTAGATTTTGCTGATCACAAATGGAGCAACCAAAGCACAAAAACCTGACAATTCATCAAGGTCACTAGTGCCAAAGAACTATCTGTGAAAATTTAAAAGTAACAGTAGCCTGTTTTAGACGTGGACTTCAGCAAGCTTCATGCTTGTGCACATTATCTTTCCTCTCTCAGACGTGTGTTCTAGATTTCTTATCCGACTGCAATAAAATGTCCACACTGATGAATGAATTTCCACTAACAATACTAGTATTTACTTGATAACAGAATTACCCTTGGGAAATTACATCTTTCAAACCAGCACAGTTAAGTCAAGCAGCATGGAGAATACCTACATTTACTTACCAAGCTGCTATTCACAATACAAAGGACATGTAATATTACAACATAAAAACCTACAAGCTTTAACCAAATTTAAACAAGGTCAATTTGTTACCATACATGCATGAGCATATGTATGTCAGAGAAAAACAAATTACCCAATGCAATTTTCACTTTTTTGTAAATGCAGTAGGATAAAACCTGTATGATATACCTCAGAGAAACATTTCTTGAGTGACTCTGGGACCTTCCCATCAACCACATGCAGCATCTTCTCCATCTCTTCACGGACAACATAACTTCCAGATTCATTAGAAAAGAGACTGAAAATGTCTGAGGAAGTAGACATATGGTCAAGCAACTACAGTAGTTACATTTTTCACATATTAAGTTCACAACTGACTGAGAATGCCAAAGGCTGTGCAACAACTAAAGGACTGAAAACTTCGGTTGATTCAGTTTCCACATAGCTTAACAAGATTTAGGTCAAGAAGTATCTCCTTTTTCTTATACCATTGTCCACTAATCAAAAGGAAAATAAATACTATCAAGTCAGATTAACAAGGAAGACAAAACAACAGAAGTATGTAGGCAGATGCTTTCATTTGTTTTGAAAAATATCAATGCCGTCCTCTGCCCACATACAGTGATCAACAGTCTTTCTGTAGGTTTCTAACATTTACATTCATGATGACTGATCAAGTGTTTCGTTTTGGTGAGTACAGAAAACAAAAATTCACTGAAATTCAAAATACACAGCTAAAAATGTCTAAAAAAATACTATCTTCACTAGCAAATGTATGCCCTGGTTACACAGAAAAACAGAGACTTAGTATACCACAGTTAATGCTTGCGTTACGTAAGTGTATTTTACACTCACTATGCACTGTCCTGTTGTTACTGTCGTAAATTACACTACTTACATTTTGTTTTCTCTTCCTCTCTGCCTCTCGTAAGTAGAACTAATCCGACTATCAAGTTATTGAAGTGCAGCCCTTTGGATATTCCTCCAAATGAACAGTAGATAACCTAGAAGAATAAAACAGAGAAGTTAACCAAAAAGTTAACAGGGAGAATAGAGATGTCAGAACTAAAAGCAGCAACTTATATTGAGGCTCTGTCTTATGTGGGTTTAAGTTAGTCACCTTACATTCAGCTAAACACCCTTTTAATATTAATTCTGTTATGCTTTTGTAGCTCTTCCAGTACCTATAAAAGAGCCTTTCCAGGGTCTTCTATTTAGTGAAACCCAGGTACTTTTCATCAACAGCTATATAAAAAAACGTTAGAATCCTCCAACGAAGACAGCTTTTTGCTTGGTCGCTGGTGCTGTTTCCCCAGACTTCTTTATTAAGGCAATGACGACTAAATCTCCTCCAGACTAGGCTTTGATAGTCTCTAAACCATGAAGAGGCTGCTGGAGCACCAAGTGTTTCATCGCCCCAATCACAGGAGATACACTTCTACTAAGCCATCAAAAACTACTGCTTCAAAAAGATGCGACGCACAAAAAAACCCCTTCCATCAACTATACCTTAACTATCTTAACACTGCAACTGTTGCTAGAATGACCATTCCAGTTTAGTACCCTGCTCTAACAATCTTATTTATATCTTCCTTCCAATAGAAAGCACTAGAAATCAAGACACCTATTCAGCAGCTACTCGAAGATCCACAGAGTGGCCACCAGGAACAATGCAGTCAACAGAAGGGCTGAAGCATTTACCTTTCACATGGAAAGTCTGTGCACTGCAGCTTAACTCACTCAACAGCATCTTAACAGTGATTCAACACTGATACGCGAGTTATGAAGGCAGTATGTCATTTTAAGACAAACAGCAACTAATTTTAGTAAACAAGAATTACCACCTCGCTTATTGCAATATATTACTTCCCCTTGCCTCTAATGCTACAGAGCACAAATTAAACTCTGTATGCCATACTGCTCTTCAAACATGGGACTCTCCCTGTAATCCCAAATCTATTCCTACAAGCGTCAGTACTTTATAAGTATCACAGGACAGAAATCTGCATTACGTATTAGAATTTACAGCAGTCAGAACTTATAAACTATTCTTACATAGAAGAATTATTTCAGTGTCTATGTCTTATAATTTGATTTTCTTATAGGTATCACACTGAGTATCTAACCATAAAGAGAAAGTATTAAGTCTAGCTGATGGGGAACTATTACTGTGAAAGACCAGAACAAAGTGATTTGTCATTGATCATGGTTTGGATAGCAGACTTATTTGCTGAACTTGTTTTTTAAATACAAATCTTTCAGAGGGAAAGACACAGGAACAGAGATCAAATTCTATTAAGAAAAGTGTTGTGCACATTCTAGAAAATATTTTCTTTGCTTGCATCTCAATTACATTCTAAATAAACAATGATAAAACCAGGATGTGTACACTCAGTTATGTATTACTTTTTCATTTTTCTCCAGTAAAGCTTTGAGAATATTCTTTATATGAGAAACTAGCCAAATAGCAATAGCAGACTTCAGAGGTCAGCAGAGCTTCAAAATTATTGTGGACAGATTGACAGTGGGTGACATCCTGTGAATCTACCCAGCAAGTTAAAGTTTTCAACACATCAAAACAATCTACTTTTAAACCACCATAAAACAAAATCATTACAGGAGTGTACAAATTCCCATATTAATTAGGACTTCAGTTTTGAAGTATAGAAGTTGGTACAGCACAAAATCTACCACTGTCTGGGCACCTCCCACAAATTGCAGAATTAGGATCATAAATCCACTGGATGCATCCAGCAAACACTCTAGTATAACAAATTTATCTTTGAAAAAAACCCCAGAAATAATTCTAAACCAGATTTAAAAAAATAAATGAAAACTACATTTGAGTACAATCAGAATTTTGCCTGTCTCTTTGCAGACACATACTGCCTACAGGTTGGTTTTTGGTTTTGGTTTTGGTTTTTTTTAAAGCAGTTTTCATCTTCTGCCTCTCTTAACACTGTAGTTTCATTGCTGGTTTAAACCAGTGCTAGCCTTTCCCCTGCCCCTGATAACTCATTCCCACCCACCCTCCACTTCCAACATCTATGCCAAAACAAGCATTCATGCTGCGGGACTACGAATGAAATCAGGGAACGAACCTGAGTTGGAATTAACCCTTTTTGTTATCAGGTTTCACTAATCCAGCTCAAAGTGGATGACTGCAGAGTGAGAATAAGTAGCCAGGATGAAGCTGACTGTGAAACTGGTTCAAAATAACTAGATAAATGACATTTAAGTATTACAAGAGAACTTCTATACACTACCATAACCATGTAGGGTATTCCACGTAATTAAGTGCAGTCCTTTAAAGGAGTCAGAAAGCACAACATTATAATGAGGTGGAATAAGGAGGAAACAAGTTCTCCACAGGCTGAAATCCCTTTGCAAAATGTTGAGTACCATGTCTCCCAAAACAAAATTTTAAAAAGTCCCAATCTCACTGACACAGGTCTATATGCCAGGAAACCGTTTACCAAACACCTGACAACTGTCAATATTTGTTACTCTAATTGTAAGCTAAGAAACCAGTAAAGTGCTTTAAAAGAATTTGCGCCTTTTACACTGATAAAGCAAAGTGTAATGAAATTGGTTGCCAAAAGATTTATTTACCATAAAACAAATAACTGAACACTAGAAACAGACATCAGAGAAAATAAATTCTTCCTGCGTTGTCAAAAAGAACAGCTTTTGAGGTCATCTGTTGACCACTATTTGTTATTAATACAAGAAACTTTAGCTTCCTTAGTAGTTTAATCACTTAATAATGTTTCATAATAAATTACTTGTAAATCACAGACAGGAATCTGACACTTTTCTGAGACAGTTCTGAGTAGAGATGGAAACAAACTGACAGCAGTTACAAGAAACCTCTGTAAACAGGTGCTGTAAAGGTCACCGTGACGCCCTGGACCTGTAGTTTTAGGAATCAGTTGAAAATTCCGAAAGAATGTATTACGTGCCAACTGACTTCTGTATCTGCAGAGGCTGGCATATGTCTCCTTTGAGTCTCTCGAGGATAATGGTGTGGGGCTCAAAAATGAGCTTCAGAAACATCTAGTGACAAAGCTCAGACAGATCTGATTCCCCAAGTACCTCAGCCTAAATGAGCTGGGACTCTACAAGAGGTTCACAAGGTTAAGCGGAACAAGAAGAAAGTCACTGGACCCAAAAGCCCTCTTTCTATCCCCTTTTTCCTCTCCAGTAACAACAGTCACAATGCCGCAGCCAGAATCCTCAAGCACAAGGAAAGGGTGGAAGAGGAGGGCTGAATACCAGAGGCATGTGAATGAGTCACTGCTCTTACTATCTCAGGCGTGGTTTCCATCTCAAGGAAAAATTAAGCCAGGACTGGGAGTGACCAAACAAAACCAGCCATGGGCCTGTCAAGGGCATTGGACAGATCTGGCTAAGCCACATAGCATTGTAGTGGCAAGAAGCAGCAAAGGAAATACCTACGACAGACTAGCTACATTAGATTTACTACTCTACCTGCCCTTTACGCTTTGTGTATAACAAGGTGTGGAAAATGTACCATTGTCGCCTTTCCAGCAATAGCACGCAGACTAGCAAAATTCATTCGCAGACTGTGCTCCAGACAACCTCTGAAGCAGTATCAGGCAACAAGGTAGTAAAAAATTCTAAACTTTTATTCACCTCTCTGTCACAGTTCTTACCAGACACAATGCTGAAGCAGACAGATTCCCTGAAGACACTTCACCTCGATACAGTTCTATGCATTACCTTCAGTAACTCCTCTGCTTGCCCACCCCTCAAGCTATCACTTTTCATTGCTATCCACGTCAGACTATTACAAGATGTCTGAAGGCAAGTAAATGTAAATGAGGCCGATAATACAGAAAGATCTAATTCTACAGAAAACATTACGTAGAAACTGCAGTTTCATTCCACTATAAGACACAGTGCTACCCAAATACATTAACTTCCTATAGGGCGTGCAGATCATCCTCTTCTATTACAAAAGTTTAATCCATTTACAAACGCTTGAAGGGGTAAATTATTAAAACTAAATTTGTGCTCTATTTGGACATAATGATTGTATATGCTTCATGGACAATGTCATGGCAGAGATTTGAATTCCACACTTTCTATGTCTAATCATTCTGATTTCACAAGATGCCTTCAAGGCTACACTGCATATGTAAGCAAATTAACTTTATATTACATTGGAATCATTACTTTTTTTAAAATATGCAGTTAGCTCTGCTGAACGCTATAGTTTAAGTCTTAATATAATTATTTTTGATCAAGAAAAAACCACAAAGAGCACAAAAAAGAAGAGAATTCCTACATTCTAGATTAACAGGACTTCCAGGACAAAAAAAAAAAAATACATATATATGAATAAACAAATAAGAAATCACTGGTTTTCCTTCACAAATGTTAATAGTATGATCTTTTCTTTACACTTTATTCTCCATCACTCAGATTTAACCTTTCTGTGCTTTCAGACTTCAGAACAGCTGTTTTACAAATTATCTCGAATAAAGCTGTCTCCTCTGTTCATCCACCTGAAAGCGTATTTCTAATTCATACCTATTTCTGAGTTTTTCCACTCACTTCTGTTGAATTTTGTACATCTCAGTTATGATATCAGTTGAATGCCAAATATTACATTTATATATTATTTCAACATAACACATTGACTGTTCATGATATATGATATAAACACAGAAAAGGAATTCTATGGATAATGTCCAATCTATCAGTATTTAACATACGCAACTACAGCCATCGGCAGCTGGCATTACTTTGAATTTAGCTGCTTAATAATTCTTTGAGAAGAATTTATAAACACTGAATAGTTATATTATAAATATATAACAGAGATTAGTTTGCATTTCTAAGGAAAGGAACTCCACAATTTTTCACACTAACGTGCTATTTGGAAAACTTCTTCTAATAAGATGTACCATTAAAATCTGATGCAATTTTGTATTTTCCAAAATTACTCAATGCTCTTGCAGCTTTACTTAAAATAGCCACACCCAGACAGGATCATAGCAATTTAAATTTCAGAATGTAAAATTTAGTATAATTTTATGGTACATAGTCACATTTTTTTACAAAATGTAAGTCTGACATGTTATGTTTCATGGATAACTGAAGAGTATAACAATACAGCTCCTTTTCTATTAAAAAAAAAGTCTCAGTTTATACAAACAGTTTCCTTCAGGTCCAAATCCCTGGCCCTGTGCCCACACGCTCCAGTAAGCCTGCTGGAAGCCTAGGAGACTATGCTCAAGGCATTCTTTTGGCTCCTTTCTCTAGTGAGTATACAAAATCCTGGATTCTTTCCTGAATTTATCCTTCTGACTCCTCTTCTCTCTCAGTCCTTGAGAAGTCTGTGTTCTTGGTCCTTTGGCAGCCCCCTCAATATGTCCTTCATGTCTCTCTCAGCATTATCTCTCTTCACATTACTTGGCCTGCAGCTTGTTAATCGATTAGTCACATTTGAAGACAAAGATGGACTGGCACTTAACTACTTAGTAAGTATCATAGAATGCTGTGTATTCACAATCATAATATATGTAGGTATACATAAAAGGTATAATCTAATTAGTCATTGAAATGGCTGCACAGGCCGAAGTTCAGAGGTCCTTTCTCAACATTCTTCCCCTCCTCAGTCTAAAATACAAAGCTACTAAAAATGCTTTCTTGATATCTTATCAGCATTCCATCCTTCCACCTCCTCTGAACAATACTTTTTCTGTCAAGGAGCCCACAACTGCACATGGTAATTGCATTATTTCCCTATATTTAAAAATAAATGCTGTATTCATACACCTCACTGCTTGAGCAGCTTTCCCGCAGTTAAAACAATGCAGATGCAGCATATCTCTTAATTTCATTTTATTAATATCTTCAACTCCATTTTTCCGAGTGATTCTTTCAGAACACTACTGTCCTGAACATTTATATTTTGTGTGCATGGCAATCATGCACATGGTTTGACCAAAGTTCCACTGGTTTCAGTTCACTGTTTTATGTCCCTGCTGTAAAACTCTGCATTTTTAATTTAATGAATTCCTGAAGGCCTATCACTACTCAGATATGAAAAACTATTATTCAAAACATGCAGAGAAGACAGCCCACCAATCTGAGGCTCAAAATGATCAATTTTAATGATTGAAAAGCTCAAAACTCAGAAGGCGGCTTTAAGCTGCCTAATGACTTTGCCTGCTTTTCCACATCCTGAAGCCAGGAATCACAAAGCACCCCTTTACAGTATGAGCAGAATCAAATCCAAATTTTGTCCAAATTTACAGTATTCAAGCTCACAGATATGACTACTGCATTGCCTGAATATGAATGCTAGCAGTACACAGTAATTTGTGCTAGAATTTTAGATGTCAATGTGCTAGTTTTGATGAGATGACATCAAAAACCAATTATGATTCTTCCATTAATTTTATTCCACCAACCGGAAAACCAGAAATGCAGTATAACCATAAGGAGTGTTAAACAGATAATCATCAGCAAAACTGTGTCTTTAAGGACAGATTTCTAAAAAAACAAAGTAGAAGGTAGCCAGCAGACATTTGAAAACCCAGAGTCTCTATTCGTGACCGAAAGTTTACTTCACCCAAATCAGTAACTTAATCCTTAACACTGGTATACAAGGGATAAAAAAGTACAAACTAACTTCATAACTACATAGTTAATGTAAAATTCTCAATATTTTATATTATTTCAAACCAATCATATACAGTGTAGGATATATATATTTTTTTTAATCTTATGGGCTATTAACAGTCAAAGCATCCAGACAACATATACAGAAATTAATACTGAAGACATGCTTTAAGCTATGGGCAAATCATATACTTTCTTTTAATTTGATAGTGCTAACATACACTGCAATTTTTCCTGTTAAGAGCTTGAAAACCCACATAAAAATCAAACTGTTAACTATATTACAGAAGGAAGTAATACCATCCTCTTTGTCAACACTTAGGAAAAACAGAAAAAAGAGCAGAGAAAAGATTAAGCTTAGGAAAGAAGTAACTCTACCACTGTGCTAAACCTTTTGCAATGCACACTTCACCACTCACATTGTCTAAATAAAACTGGAAGACTTGTACGCTGCCTGTGAGGTCAGTAACACTGAAGATACCAGAAAGAGAAGCTGTGATTAGAAATGACATGGAGCAAGGTATCATTTGAAAGATCTGGCTAATCTTTTTCTTCTCTACCAACAGCATGTTAATTTCTCTCTCAAGACAGGGGCAACACTATGAAAGAAAATATTTTTTTAAACACGCATGTGTGCAGGATGGTATTATTATTTTTTTTACATACATACACATACAATATTTATATCCAGATGTTCAGAAGTTTAATTCCAAGTCATCTACCACCTATTAGTCATGTTGGAATCAGCAGCTCAGTCAAGCACACATCAGTGATAACTCATGATCCAAGACTGGAACATTATCTTCAGATAGAGAACATACATTGCAATATTTTAGCAAAAATGGAAAGAAATTAAATTAGCTCATCTATCTGTATAGGCATAATTGTGTGTGCACAGCTATAGGTGTACATTATCAACTGTATACGCCTCCCCAGAAAAACAGCGAGCCCATAGATTACCTCAGCAACTTTTGGAGGGACTCCATCACCAAGAACTTCCCTGATGAAGCACTGTTGAGTCATATAATATGAGAGTCCACAAGTTCTCTTGAAAGCATCTTTCAGTCGCTTTAGCTCTATGTCTGTAACTGTGTTGAGTGAGTGAGAACAGAGGATAAAAAAAAAAAAAAAAAGAGAGAGAGAGATTTAGTCAACAAAGACGTCATAGAAATGTAATAGCCTAAGGACTCTCAAAATCTGATACACTTTACATTTACCTCTACAATAAAGAGATAGGAAGACATTAAATGCATTATTTCACCTAAATAATGGGAAAATCTGACTACTAGAAAATGAGTTCTAATAATCTAATCTTCCCGAAAAAAGTGAAGTAGACCTTAAGTTACCATCAATGATTACAACAATTCACCAAGTTTTCTCTGACTACAATAAGTGTATTATAATTTGTTCTAAATTAAGGACCATTATTATCACACAAAATGAAAATAAGCTAGCTTTATGATCAATTTTACATTGCATGTAAGCCAGAGAAATGCTCTGTAACCAACAGAGGTGAATATTATTAAGAGCAGCTCTAGCAGCATGCTTCAAGTAGTTTCATCTAGCAACCAGGCTACTTCTCCGTATAAAGAAAAAAAAAATTTAATCACCACTTACATGCTTGTAAGACAGTACAGTGAAGCACGAATTTAACAGGAATACCACAGTTGAATTTTGGATTAAATGTAATTCTTCACCTAAGATTTTCTTGCACGGTCAAAATCTAATTGACAGCTAGAACCTGCCCAAACTTGCTCACAATCTGTAAACGTGAAGTTTGATGACATCCCATTTCTACTTGCATGTGAGCTTCCTGAAAAGCAGTCAGTGCTTTCAGACTTTACAAGCATAAAGCAACTTTCTAACAAAGTGTTTAAGTGAAGTATCTCACTGAACAAAACATGTCCTTTGGCAAAAATCACATTGCAGAGAATAACACACCATGACCTGGATCACATGTAAGTTACCATGTAGTGCAGAAAGAGCTATTTACCATCTAGCAGCCAAAAGAAATGATGCTGGACATGACAGCTATTTCACTGTATTTATAGTAAGGCATTTTCCTTCCCCTGATATAACAAGCCAGACAGAAACAACAGTGACACGGCCAAAAGTGTGTCAAGCTTTTTGTCAGCCAAAAGAAAACAGAACACTTGAGAGCTTAATCCAGTGCTCTCTTTAAAACTTCTGCATTTCAATTAATTTATTCATCAAAAGAAAAATCACTCCTTAAAAGTAAATCGCACTGAAACACTCCTCTGTAATTTTAATCCTAGTCAACATTGAAACAGATTAGTGACTTCATTTAACAATTGTAGTGTGAAACAGAAATTGGGTCATGTTTCTTTTTGAATTTTGTTACAGATTCTGGCTACTTCTGACCTGAAAATAATTCAAAGGGTCTAAGAAACAAACCTAAAGTGTGACCCACACAGCACTGGTGCTATCATTTAACACGGATTTGGCAAAAGATATACTCAAGTTATCATCATCACATATCATATTTTAATAAAACAAGCGTACTTTAATTATATGGCAGAAGAATGTTGGTATAATACTGTTACCTGGTTTATATGGTGTTTAAATTTCACTATTTCATACTAACGTCTGTCTGTAGAGTCATTTCCCTTCTCTGTGCGTGCGATGCTTTAACAAATGCTCAAATGCTGTTAGGCACACCAGTTAAAGTTTTCTTCCAAGATATTCCCTAGCTAACTGGAAACAGGCTCTCAGATATGGTGTTTACAACCTGAAGCGACACTCTCCACACTCCCGAGCTCTTCTGCATTACGGAAACAGGAAGCAAAATAAAGATTCTGCAGAGAAACCGACCCTCACACTGCAGCCTTTCCTCCAAACATGTGCAAGAAATCACCAGCAGTGCTTCACTTCAGAGAGATGCTTCACCTCGTCCCCTCCACATCTCTTACACGCCACGTAACTACAGCAAATTTTCAGCCACCAGGAACAACTCCCCACCAGATGTCTAATGAGTAAAAGCTTGGGATTGCTAAGGGGACGTAAAAAGGCGAAGCTACCAGCTTCATCATCTTGTCAAGGTAAAGCAAACAACCTAGAGCCTAGACAAAAACCTAGCGACCATACTTTGATGAAAATATTTTAATTCATTGTATTTTATATGGGTGAGCACACACATACTTTTAATAAAAACAGACTCTGCGTTCCATTTTTTTCTCCCCCTTAGCTAACTTCTTTGAACTCCTCACCAGTTAATCCAATCTGGTTTGTACTGATTTGGCAAAAAAGTTTATACACAAAGTGTTAACTAACCATATGCTTATGGCTTTACACATACTATAACGGACTTTCAAATGACCTAGCTACTGCTTGCTGCAAAAATAAGGCTGAAACATACACAACATATACAGCTACTTCACATAGCATTCTGTCATTATCAGTGTTTTCAGGTTTAGTTCCTGGCTGCATAGAAAATTCAAATGATTTTCATAAAAATCATATGCGAAATATTTTTTTCTCCCAGCATCGATGATATTGTGTCCCTTGTTCCAATTCGTTGAAGTTTCTCCCCAGTGTGGCAGCACGGCGGGGAGGAGCGAAGGAGGCTCCGTATGAGCCCAGCTGCACATCGGCACAGTGCTGCGTTCCTGCCGCACTGACAATCCCTCCCGTTCCACCCCACGCTGGGGTGACCTTCCAGCTGCTGTCACTGCTGAGCCCACTTACCGCAAAAGCACTTCTCAACAGGAACACACGTACAAGCTTGCCAAGTTATACCTGTGCACTATTTTCTTGCTAGGATTAATTCAAAGAAATACAACAGCCCATAGCCGTGTAAAACTTCCAATTACTGTTTTAATAGAAAATTTTATTAATCCAATAAATGTGAACTGACTACATGTAAAGGCTAGAATATAAAGTTATTTTAGTCAGTCAAGTACTTTCATAATCATAAAATTTACCGGCCATTCCTTTATGAGATTTACCTGTATTAACAGAAATTAAAGCAATTTGTAATCTGACAACCTTAATTGCAGACCATACCAGAGATATTTTATGTATCACCTTACATCCCTAAGTGCATGAAACAAGTTATATGTTTCTAGGAGTTACCGAAACGCAACAACCTCTCTGGTGACAGAACTGCATACAGCAGTATTTCTCGTTATAAACTCTGATGTAACAGAGAGCAGTGAAATAATTTCACCTTGGTAGAGTTGCTGGTTTGCAGCTTGACAGGACAGAGAAGGTCTCTACTCTAAGCAAACAGGTCTCACTGTAGCACCAGTTAAGACAAGCAGCACAGCAATGAAATTCAGGCCCACTACATCTAGGAGATACAGAGTCTGCCCAAGAGCACTGCATGCAGCAGTTATTGGTGCTTCCTCAAGTGCCAACGACTGCCAAGGGTGTGTTTCAGGCAGTGTTCAGGAACAAGAAAATCCCATACCTACATATCTACCATGAAACACAGCAGTGACTGGGGTCCCACTGAAGGATGGGTTGACGTGGAGAGGACAGGGAAGAAAATCAGTCAACCAATACTACTAACACCTTCAAAAAGAACTGTCAGTGTATCATTTAATAGCAGATGATAAATTGATATTACTAGTCCATGTTACATTTCAAAAGCCAGTTATTAGTTCTACAGACCACATAATATTGTTGTTTGCAAGCAGAAACTACAAAACAGGTCATGGAATTACAGGAAAGGTAATTACTTCCATTCATTCTCTATGACACATTAAAATGACAGATGCTGGCCATTTAAAATCATCTGCAAAGCTTTGTAGAAATAAGTTCATTACACATTTAGATCCAGGCACACGAAAGTACTAGTGAAACGAGCAGAGTATAAATCAAAGATATTATCAATGTTTACTATGAGTCTGGAAGACAAAATATTTGAATACAAAATCCAACACCAAAGTACCAATTATTCAACACAGAGATAAAACATGATGGCACAAGAGGAAATAAAACTAAGTCTTAAATTATGAAAGTAACATTTCCAGAAGCAATACGTCTATTACTGTAGCAATATTAAAAATTAGAACATACATACCCACAAGCTACCTTTTTTCTCTCAATTCCACAAGTCCTTGGCAGCATCATAGACCACGGAGGTATTCTTATTCCTCCCTTCAGATGTAAATGTAGTTAACAACCCTGTTTCCTACACCGACTTCAGTTCCTTCATTAACTACATTCACTTTTTCCAAAGGCACAGTCTTACCAAACACTTTGAGGTGAGGTTGTCTACAAACACCTAAGTAAAGACCATTCACAAGCCACTTTCATTAGACATACAAGACAGACACTACATTATCAGATACACTGTTGTTGCATTCATAACCCGGCAGTGAAAAACAGAACATTTCAGACTTTCCAAAACAAGTTTACGGCAGCCAACACAGCAAAAACTGTCTCCACCTTGCTCCTACCAGTAACAGGTGGCATAACCTCAATATTATGGCAGAGAAAGCAATGCAATTGGAACCACACACCTAATTTTTTCACCTCAAGACTACAGAAGCTAACTTTTTATTGTGAGGGTCTAAATCAAAATAATAAAAACAATTTTCCTTAGTTACATACTGTATTCTAATTCTTAAAATTCTATCTGCCTACTTCCAAAAACCACCACTGAAACAAATGGTCTCTCCCACAAAAGGAGTAAGTCACAGACTATGTCCTTCTGTCCGGGCAACTTTTATTAACACAAACCTCCTCAGTGCTACCTTGGCTGGATGGTTTCCAATAAAGTTAAAGACAGTTTAACAGAAGATTAGTGCTGCTTCCAACTCTCCAGGGAATACCCGAGCTCCAGTTTGTTTAATAAAGCTTAAATGAAACCATGCAACCTCAGCTAAAAATGTCACTGCAACTTACAGTAATTGCAAAAAATCTTCAGCTAATTCATCTTCCGAGGATATTTTTAGTTTAATAGTGTTACTTAAACTTAATGCTGTTTATATGGATTTATGACTCTACTTTTTTTTTTTTAAACTCACATCTGTCCAGGTAATGATCTGTGTAGTGCCTTCCAAAACAATCCTATGCTGGAAACCAGCGTCTTTCCACTGCTTTTACTCACATATTTATCTCCAAGTCATCCCACAGTTTTTGTTAGAGAATAAAACTGTATCTGAAGCTCAAACTAAGCAAGCCCAACTCCAGATTTAAACTTTATTTTGCCACCCACATAAAACTGACTTGAATTTCAGAGGAGATCCCCACCAGCTGTGTCACTGATATACCCAGGAGCTGCAGGGAATCTGTCCCAGAAAAAAATACGCTACATTTATGTAGAAGCCTAATGTTAGATACCCACATTCTGGATATTAAATATAACGTTCCATTTGAAAAAGGTAGGCAGAAAACAGAGCTGAAGTTACTCCCCTCCTCATCCTACTTAAAACTCACACGGGTGTGTAAAAACAAGGTTAGTTATCTGAAGTATGTACTGTCTAATACCAAAATTCTGTAACATTTACATGTGTGCAATCAACGACTCAAATTTAAAGTCTGTTTTGTATAAAAATTGTAGTCCAAATAGTACACATAAAACAATAATTGATGTGTCACAATTTCTCTTCAGGCAGCAGATACTATTCTTTTGCTTACCCATTCTGTAACGTTGAAGTGCATCTTTAGATGTGCCTTAAGGTCTTTTTAACTAAACTAAGGCGGAGGAAATCAACCCTCACAGTGCAGCTTTGGCAAGTTTTGCAGACACATTCTCTATTCGTTTTAGAAACTTTTTTCTTTCCACATCCTGTAGCGCTAATTCCACCCCCACCTTCTTGTCTTCATCTTGGAAAGTTTTAAAATGCATTGTGAGTAACATATGGTTCAACATACAGCACAATCTCTGCCACTTCAAGACAAAGGTCACACTGAAAAGTGCAGGACAGCTTTCTACAACAAACACCTGTGCAAAACTCAGCAAGGTGGGAAGCAAATACCTGTCTCAGTAAAAGTTACTCTGCTGTTACAAGACTGCCAGTGAAATTTATTAAGAGTCATCAGAAAAATATGACTACATAACTAAATACACCTAGTATTGATACTTCTGCTTGCTCACCCTCTCTTGGAAAAAGAGATAGAAGAAAATGGTTATATCAAAGCCAACTCCTCACTAATAGAAGTGCCAACACTGCATACGCTATCATATTTCTTTAGAGACTAATGAATCGAAGCTAAGGTTTGTACAAATTACCTAAACAGCTTGCTTTATTCAAATACTGTAAGAAAGTAGGTAAAATCTGCCTTAATTTTTTTTTTTTTTTTTTTTTTTTTTTAA